>Ga0208763_1000154_pt1 | contig 15288 bp, 9 predicted proteins | sample ETNtaG_20_FD_185756 | JGI IMG/M metagenome (GOLD analysis project Ga0208763, IMG submission 185756) | Marine microbial and viral communities from oxygen minimum zone, Eastern Pacific Ocean - ETNP201306PF45B (SPAdes) (version 2) | ecosystem: Environmental > Aquatic > Marine > Oceanic ... | reverse complement strand
GAACAAGTAAGTCAACCTCGATTACGCGGTTTGATAGGTGGGTGCATGAGTTCGCAACCACCGAAGGTGGTTGCGTAGTATGTCCGAAGCCGAGCCAATAGTACTCGATCATACTGCTTGGACTCAGCAGGATTTACTTCTGCACATAATTCATCGATACTTCGATTTGGGCGACGAAGTAATGACACGTCAAGCGTGGGAAGTCCGGGCTAAGAGTGGAAGAACTGATTCTGAAGCCCTGATTCAACTCAATAAAGAATTAGAGCCATTAGGGTATCTTTCTATGTTGGATAGGGGGAATCCTCCAATTCTTAGCATCTCAAATTATCCCGTGAGCCCTCAAATCATTGCAAATTGGCAACTATCTCTTGTTTGGTTAATGATGGCTGGTTTCCTTACAATGATTGGAAGCACCTGGTTGGGCCGCTTAGATTCAACTTCGACTGAACTTGACTCTGAACTACTAAGAGAGTCAATGATTTTCTTTACTATTCCACTTATGCTTGTACTGGCCATAGCAAGCGAAACACGCCGTAGAATTGCCCAAAAACATGGTCTCAATATTGGTCATGTAGTTCCTATAGCATTTCCAATTCTGGCAATTAGTTGGCCTTTCGGTCTAGCAGGATTGTTGAGTCAACGTAGAGCCGATTTAATACCAATCCCAAATAGGAGAGTTCTTGCAATAATCGAGCTTTCTGTGCCACTTATTTTGTTCGTTTCAGGCTCATTTCTAACAATTATTGGCATTAATTTAACTCCTCTCGAACCCCCTGCGCTTTCTTCACAGGCTCCAATCGGTTTCACTAGTAATACATTGATTACAATTCTAACATTAGATTGGTTAGGTGACGATTTGTTGATAAAATTACAATGGATACATCCTACAGGACTCGCAGGTATTGGCCTAACCCTAATCGGATGGGTTCTGCTACTTCCAATTCCTGGATTCCCTGGTGATCGCTTACTGCACGCCCTAATCGGTCCTGCTGAAATGTCGGAAGGAAACCGCCAAACTGGATTTTTCATCCTAATGCTTGGTGCTATGGTATTCATTTTCGCAAATACTGAATATTTACCTTGGTTATTGATTGCTGCAATCGCAGCAATGCGTCGTTTCAGTCCTGAAAACTCTCCACCTCCACTAGTGGTGGACGAATCATTAGTGCCTTCAAATCAAGAATTAAGTGGTTTTGGCGCGATTTTTGTGTTCGTTCTGATTATGGGCTTTCCTGGTTTGAACCCCTCTTTTGCGATAACTGAATGGGATGAAGGTCTAGACACATCAGAATGGGAACATGAAATCGAATTGAATCTATCCAAGACCTACAACTTGACATTAGATCTAACTCCGGAAGGACTCAAACCTGTGTCTGGATGGTTACAACTCAGAATTGAAGGGGAAAATTCACAGTCTTGGCAAATTAGTTCTGATCAGTTTAATGATAATGGGATTTACAGATTTGATGATATAACCCAGAATTCTCCTGGGGAATTGAGTGTCACAATTACTCCAATGAATATTGCTCAGAATAATCCAAATCTAATTCCTGATACTTCGATGTGGCTAAGGATTCTGGTAGATGTAAACGGCCATATTGATGAGCATCTGATAGTCCTTCGAAACCCAGACGCCACATCTCCAATAGATCCACTTTGGATACTAGTCGAAGACACTAAGACGCCTAGAATATGTATGAGCGTCCAGAAAGTCGACAACCGTAATGCAACATTAGTTCTGAGCAATCCATATTGGGAATTCGAAAATAATACCAATCTGACAAGCCCTGGGCTGCATGATGTCTGTCTTAGAGGATACGAGGGAGCCTTGCAATCCTCTCCATATGTTGACGAATACAGACGTGTTATGGGGCCAGCACTAGCACTCGATTTCGAAGATGGTGAAAGAATAATTTGGTGGATGCCTGTTGATGGAACTGAAGCGGAACTTCAGATTTCGGATTCAGGATGGAAAATACCTGATTGGTTTTCTCGCAACAGCAATTACACTATCACTTATGCCAGTGAGGGGAGTGCATTTTGTCCATCAACCGAAGTAATTCCAGAGATGGAAACAAATACAAATTGGAATTATTCATTTTCTAACCGTTCCTCAATTAGAGTCCCATCTAGCAGTTCTGGCTATGGGACTCTATTCTTTGAGTCAGAAGGATGGCTAGCATTCTGTAAAGATGGAGTTTTAATTCGCTCCTACGTGATTTCTGAAGGTGATGATGTTGTATTAATTGAAGGAGATATAGGTCAGCATTTGTCCTCTACCGATTACATAGTTTCCAACCGAATGAATAAGACACTCCCCGTTACAGTAAGTTGGACAGGTGACTCTCCTAATTCCGATGTATGGTCGGTTTCTATACCGAACGAAATCGCTCCAAACTCAGAGTTAATGATGATTATAGAGGCTGTAGGTTCAACCAATTTGTATCGTTCAGTTTGGTTTACTGTAGAGGATGGTGAAATTACCGTCAATCTAGCTGCTCGTTGTCCAGTTGATGGGTGTGAGTAGATGCGCATCGCAGTTCTAGGTGTCGGTTCTATCGGTGGAGTTGTTCTCGGCGCACTTTCCGATGCCGATGTAGATTTAGTTGCAGTATCTCGTGGTCAAGCAGCGAGCAATCTCGAAATGATTGGTTTGATTCTTCACACCCCTGAAGGCACGATAGAGATGATACCTCCGGATCGGTTTAGTGTAATTGATAGTCAGAGTGGGCCAATTCCTGAAAATATTCGGAATACTTGTGATATTGCGATAATTTGTGGAAAAGCCTCGTCAACTTCAGTATTAGCCCAGATAGCAGAAGAAATCCTAACTCCTATTGGATTAGCAATCAGCATACAGAATGGATTAGGTCATTCAGAGATTTTGGCACATCGTTTGGGTCGACAAAGAACCCTTGGTGGTGCCGTTACCCACGGTGCATGGAAAGATGGAGAATCAGGGGTTCATTGGGTTGGTCGTGGGAATATTCAGATGGGTAGTCTCGATGAAGGAGAAATTCCAGAATTAGCCAAAGAATTATTGCAGGTTTTTGAGTATTCCAATCTCAATCCAATATGGAGTGATAATGTACAAAATATTGTTTGGAATAAACTGCTGTTGAATGTTGCAATTAATCCTATATGCGCTATAGCGGGAGTTAGGAATGGGGCTCTTATTGAGGTGCCTGAACTATGGCAACAAGCGATGTCTGCCATGCTAGAAGCAGCAGCCATAGCCAGAGCATCTGGAGTCATTTTGGGAGATTTAGATTTGGAAGAACATCTTCGAAAGGTGGTTGAAGCAACATCTGAAAATCGATGCTCAATGTTACAAGATCTGATGGCCGGACGCGCCACAGAAATCGATTCACTTTGTGGCGCTATTGTAGAGAGGGGGGAGTCACTTGGTATCCCAACTCCGGTTAATCAGTCACTCTATGCATTGGTAAAAGGTGTGGAGAGATCCGGTGAATTTGCGTAATTATTCGCAATCAACATTGTAGTGGAGGCCAACGTTCTCTCTTCTAGCAATCGAGGCTTCGATTACCAATTCGGCACAAATGATTAGATTGCGTAATTCTACCATCGCTTGGGTCGGTTTAGTTGCATGCCAAATTGGAACGACATCTGCTCTAATTTTTGCAATCTTATCTCTAGCTCTGTACAATCTAGAATCAGATTTAACCAAGCCAACATCGTTGGTCATCATTGTTCTAACAGACAATAAATCATTTTGCAGCGCTCCATGATCGGACAATTCTTCGAGATCTTCACCTCTCCAATATGCAATGTTATCGACGAGGTCTGGAAGTAAATTGTCTTCATATCTTGAGACAATATCTGCAGCGGCCCTCTCCGAATAAACCACCGCCTCAAGTAACGAATTTGAAGCGAGGCGATTCGCCCCATGAAGTCCTGTTCTAGCAACTTCTCCAATCGAATATAATCCTGGTAGAGCATTATTTTCATGGAGTGCTCTTCCTTTTTCATCGACCTTTACTCCTCCAACAAGATAGTGTGCAGCGGGACGTACAGGAATCGGATCAGGCCCTAGGCTGATTCCATATTCTGCCAATTTTTCTTTTATTGTTGGAAATTCCTTTTGCACTGCGCGCGTATCCAGATGTTCAGTGACTAGCAATACATGTGAATCTCCACTTTTCTTTAATTCTGTATCAGTCGCCCTTGCTACCACATCTCGAGTATCCAATGAACCCTTAGTTGAATATCGATTCATGTAAGAAAAATCAGAGGGCAAACCATCAGTATTTTTCCATTCTTTGTATTCGGAACGGGTCAACAAAATCGCACCATGTCCTCTCATAGCCTCGGTAATTAAGAATGGATGTTGAGAATCTATTGCTAATGCTGTTGGGTGGAATTGAATAAATTCCATATCAGAAATATCTGCTCCTACTCTATGCGCCATAGCCACACCATCTCCAGTCGAAACAGGCGGATTTGTTGTAGCAAGATGGAGCATGCCTGCGCCTCCCGATGCTAAAACGACACAACGTGATGCCAAGGTGTATACCTTGCCATCAGGGGCCAAACACCAAAGTCCTGCGACTCCTTTTTCTGGTCTTTGCAAATCTCTTCGAACCAAATCTAAAACCATCCAGTCCTCAAAAATTCTCAGTCCGGACTCATATTCATCCGCGGCTCCCTCCGTCAAGGCACGTTCGATTTCTGCACCAGTACGGTCTCTTGAATGCAGGATTCTATGTTCTGAATGACCTCCTTCTCTAGTCAAGTCATAAATCCCTTCAGCGCTCAAGTCGAATTGAACTCCTTGATCTACCAAATCTTTGATTCGAGCCGCTGCCTCATAAACTACCGAACGCACAACTTGCTCATCACAAAGACCTCCACCTGAGGCTATAGTGTCCTGAACGTGGGCCTCGAGCGCTGCTTGATTATCAACATCGAGGACGCCTGCGATACCTCCTTGAGCCCAATTCGTAGACGATGTTGAAAGGCTCTTTTTGGTAATTATTGCAACAGATAAACCGGCTCGAAAACATCTCAGTGCCAGAAACAGTCCAGCGATGCCCGAGCCAATAACCGCTACGTCGACTGGAGGCAGGTCGCGATTGGATGCATCGCCTGCCATGTTTACTCGTCAAGCTGATTTGCATTGAAGATTATCCATCCATAATCTACTACTGTGGCGTTCAAAACTAGTGTCTACAATCGCTATTCTAATCGCTTGGCAGCCTCAACCTTCATAGTCTTCAATGAGGCACGGCGGAAATGCCGTAGGGGAATTTTCCTACGTCATTTAGGTGATGGGATGCACTTACTAAGGATAGAAGTTGAGAACTTCAAGTCATTTGGTGGTGAAATTACCATACCCTTTGATGAGGGATTTACGGCTATAACCGGTCCCAATGGTTCAGGAAAGTCCAATTCAGGAGATGCGATCCAATTCGTACTAGGTACACGTTCTACCAAAGTCATGAGAGCGGACAATGTTGCCGACTTGATTTTCAATGGAGGTAAGAGGGGGAAACCTGCTCGACATATGTCGGTAACTCTAGTTTTTGCTAATAATCCAGAGATAGATGGTCGTAGAAGACTGAGAGTCGCAGAAGACGAGGTTTCGTTCACTAGGTCGGTGCGATTGAACAGGAAAAATCAACCAATTTCTTCCTACAGAATAGGTGAGCGAAGCGTAACCGCAACGGAAATGCGCCGAACTCTTGCAGAGGCAGGGTTGCATGGTGACGGCTACAACATAGTTCTCCAGGGTGACGTCACCAATCTGGCGACTATGACAGATTGGAAGCGTAGAGGCGTCTTAGAAGAGGTGGCGGGAGTTACTGCTTATGATTCAGAAATTCGTTCGGCGAATAATCAGCGCAAAGCAGTGGAACATGATATTGAGACTATCGAATTGTTCGAGTCGGATCAAAAGACCCGCCTCAAGAAATTAGAGAAAGAACGTGAACAGGCGCTAAAGTATCGCGACTTGAAGGAACAGTTAGATCAAGCCAGAATCGTTTTGGCTCAAGCTAAGTATCGAAATCGAGTAGACGAGATTCGTATGCTTCATGAGGATCACGAGAAGTATCAAGAAAAGAGCAACAAGGTTCGAGAAAGTGTAAGGAGTAACGAATCTCGACTTTTAGAGCTTGAAGAAGAATTGGTCAATGTATCTCGTGAACTCGAAGATATGGCAACAGGTGAATCCAAAGCGGTCATGGATCAAATTCGTGCTTTGGAAATAGAAGTTGAAACTAGCCGAGATCGAATTGGTGATCAAAAAAGAGCATCTGAAGATGCGCTTGATGAGATTGAAATTTTCCAATCGGACTTAGAATCAGCACAGGCTGCAGTTGAACAATTGGTTGCAGAAGTTGAGGCGGCAAAACAATCGGTCCAAGATGCCGACTCAGCACTTGAAAAGGCTGAGTTAGATGAAACAGAGGCTCGAAAGGCAATCGAATCTGGAGACAAACATTCTCGCGATTTGAATCGCGCTCTCGGATTGGCTAACGAAGGGCTGAATAAAGCTCAGACCAAAATGGCGGATGCACGTTTGGAATCCGATCGAGCCGAACAGGCAGAAAGAATAGCATCGGATAATTTAGCGGATTTAGAGGAACAATACGAAGTTGTTTCTCTAGAAAGGGATGATTTAGAACTCACTGGTGAGGATTTACAAGAAGAAAAGCCGGTTGAAGACAGGCAATCTTTGGCTGTAAAACTAACCAAGTTACAGAAGCAAGAAGTCGCCCTCCGGGAGGATAGAGATAGCGCAGAAGAACAACTCAGAGCAGCAAACCGTTCGCTCGATCGCGCTAGAGCATCGCAAGAGGCGAGGGCATCAAAACCTGGTTCTGCAGTCACATTACGGGCTTTGTCTAAACTCCGAGAAAGCGGAGAAATCAGGGGAATTCTTGGTTCTCTAGGTGAACTAACTTCTCCCAAAGAAACCGGACACGAAGAAGCACTTGCATACGCACTCGGCGGTGGAATGAATTCCATAGTAGTCAGTAATGATGAGGTTGCGGCAAGTTGCATAAAGTGGCTTGGAGCAAATGGAGGAGGGAGAGCAACATTCCTTCCCCTCAACAAAATCAATGCCTCTCGTGCTCAAGGACGAGCTCTAATGGTGGCTCGTAATCCGGGAATTATTGGATTCGCCCATGATTTGCTAGATTATGATGAAGAGATAGAAACCGCAGTTCGCTTCGCTTGTAGAAATACACTAATTGTTCAGTCGATGGATGTCGCTCGCCGCAACATGGGTGGGGTTAGAATGGTCACTTTAGATGGTTCAATTGTTGAAGCCACAGGTGCTATGACTGGCGGTTCCTCAAACAAGGGTGCTCGCCCTTCATTCGGAGGCGCCGGTGCAGTCGGTGCTGGTATGGAAAAACTCGAATCAGCAGTTGAGAGAGCTAATCTTCGATATTCTACTGTTGAGGCGGCATTGAAAGAAATCCGTGACAACATGAATGAAGTTCGAAATCAAATTCACGGACTTGATGATAGTGATCACTCGGTCAAAGTTAGAAACTGGAAAGCCGATGTGAAGATTGCTCAGAAACAAGTCGATGATATCTCAAAGAAGGTTATTGATGCCCGAAACGAGCATCAAAAGTTGGAAACTGCCAGTAAATTGGCAACTGAAGCAGCAGTTAATGCCGAAACTGAATACGAGGCCGCAGTTGAGGCCCGTCAACATGCGGCCGAGGCATTGCAGAATCACACACCAGACCACCTATCGCAAATCTTGCGACGTGCTCAGGATACTAGGACTGAGGCTGAGAGGACAAAATTGAGGGCAGAGTCTGAAATTCTCACAGGAGGTGAGAAACTCAAGGTTCTCGAAGAGCGCAAAAACGACTTGACCCGTTCCGTGGCAAGGCAAAATGAGATTGTATCTGAGGCCAAAGCAGCAATTCAGCAGCTTGATGAATCCATTCAGAAGGCCGAAGAAAGCCTCAAGGAACTCAAATTACAAGCATCCCAATTTAATGAAGAACATCAAATTCTCAGCGGGCGTAAGGACGAAATCGTCGATGAACGTGCGAGTTTGAGAGCTCATGTGGAACAGATGCAAACTCAGCGTGAAGCCATCAAATCAAGACTAGAGGGTCTTGTTGAGAGTATTCGTAACAAGGAAGCGACATTGGTTGATTTGGAGACAGACCTCTCTGAAAATCAAATTTCACTTCCGGATTCAGAAATTCAACTGCCAACAGTGGCCGAGGCGGAGAAGGGGGTGCAGGGCCTAGATCGCCGCCTCGGCCAACTCGGCGACGTCAACATGCTTGCGATAGAAGACTACGATACTACAGTAGAGAGAATTGCAGGCCTGGTCGCCGATGGAAAACTCTGCAAAGAAAGACATGCAATGCTAGTAAGCCTAGCAGAGCAACTCGAAGACGAGAGAAAGACAAGACTTCTTGCGGTCTTTAACGAAGTAAATCGAAATTTCACAAGAGCCTACAAGTTGTTACAGCCTGGTGGCGAAGGAGAATTGCAACTTGAAAACACAAAGAATCCATTTGAGGGTGGTCTTAGAATGGCTTGCATACCTCCTGGAAAGAGTAAGAGAACTCAACGAAGTTTCTTGTCCGGGGGAGAGAAATCAATGGCCGCACTTGCTTTCGTATTCGCAATTCAAGATTACGAACCGAGCCCATTCTATTACTTCGATGAGGTAGACCAAAATTTAGATCCATTCAACGCAGAAAGAATTGCAACACTCTGCAGGATCCGCAGTACACACGCCCAATTCATCATGGTTACTCTAAGAAAGGTCAGCCTGACTTTAGCCGACCACCACATCGGAATTACCCACGCTGGAGATGGATGTAGCCGTCGAATTGCAGACTTTGACAGAGCTGCTGCTATCGAACTTGGAGAAGAATTTGAGGCTGAGCAAGAGGCTCTGAAGGAGGCGCAAACAGCGAAGGAAGGTATGACTAACTTACCGAATGCTGAGACTATGCCAAAAGTTCCAGAGCCGATGGATCGTCCATTGAGTTTAGGCGGTCTTGCCGACAGAGCAGGTGTGGAAGTCTCTGAAGAGATGGAAGAAGAATCCAATGATTCTAACGAATCAACCATGTCTTCACTCAAAGAAAGAACAGAAGAATGGAATGAAGACATTGCAGAGAAAGAAGCCGCAACTCCACCAGAAGAGGAAGATGAGGCAGATATTGACAGCGCGGCTGTAATCGAGCAGGAGTTGGAGAGAGAAGAATGACAGTCTTCGATGCTACTGCTATGCGGGATGACATTGTCACAAGGCTACTACAAGGTGAAGAGGATCTCGAAACTAGCCGTTATCTAGATCGTCTGGTCGAATTAGCAAGTTTAGAGGAAGCAGAACATCAGTTCTTAATCGACCCGTTTGACCGTTCGGTCGCATTAGTATTCCAATTATTCAGATCAAAAGACCTAGATCCTTGGGATGTTAATCTGACTAGTTTCTTGGAAATGTTTGAAGAGAGAATCAAGACAACAGATAACATCGATTTACCCACTTGTGGACGCTTAATTCGTATGGCTTGGCAAATTCTACGTGGTCAAGCCTCGACACTTATCGAAAGACAGGACCGCGCTTGGGATGAATTGGAAGATGACTTCCTAGACTTCGATGTCAGTGGCTGGGAAACAGAATTCAGCGAAGATGATTACAATTTCTCTGTAGGGGTAATGACCGGAGCAGCAGACACAGTCCTACCATCCATGTTTGAGGGTCGAATACACAGAGAAGAAAGTCGCCCTGTGACTCTTGGTGAATTACTAATGGGGCTGCAGAGCGCAAAACAAATTTCAGAGGATTTGAAACTAAGAGAACAAATCGCAAAAGAAAGAAGAGAAGCTCACGCTAAAGCAAGGGCGAGATTTTCAGGCAGCCTACACATTGAAGATTTGGAAGCGGATCTTCGTCGAACATGGAACGCTCTGAGAGATAGGTCTGACGAGGGTGATATGGCAGTAGACCTGAAAGATATTGCAACATACCTCAGAGATAGATCTGTTGAAGGAGGCTTAGAGTTTGATGAAGCAGAAGCGGAAGCGCAGGTTACCGCTTTGGTATCTGCATTATTTCTGACACACAGAGGTTATGCCGATTTAACTCAACAATCGGGTCGAAATGGCTTGATTTCGATAAAAGATTTACATCCCGATTTCGAAGATTTTGACGTTCTAACTGAAAAAATCAATCCTAAACCAGAGATGGAGGTGGAAGTCGATGTCTGAATCGATTGAATTATCCACAATCTTGGAGGCTATTTTGTTTAGCTCCGGTCGCTCAATGACAGTTGAGGAGTTGATGGAACAGACTGGCAAAACTCGTTCAGAGGTTTCCGGGGCATTGGAAAATTTACGATCAACGATAAAGCGCAGAAGAGATTCTGCATTACAATTGACAGAAGTTGCAGGAAGGTGGATTTTCGAGGTAAGACCAACCCTTTCTTCACACTTACCGGAATCCGTAAGGCCAGATGTCCCAGCTAGATTGCTTCCTGCAGCAGCACTTATCGCATATCACCAGCCTATGAAGCAGGCACAACTTGTGGACATGATAGGTCCCAAGGCATATGATAGGGTAAGGGAATTAGCCGGTTTTGGATTCATTGATAGGCGCAGAGATGGATTGACTCGACGATTAACCACTACTCGAAGATTCGCAGAATACTTCGGTTGCCCTGAAGTTGAATATCAGAAGGTTAGGGAGTGGTTTAGGGCAGAAGCCGCAAAGGCAGGTCTGACTAGTGCTCAGTTAGCCGCTTCTCTGTCAGATGAACAAATGACAATAGAAGAATTCTCCGAGGCTCCTTCTGAGGAAGCCTTAGCCATGGAAGCTTCTCAAGTTGATGAGTAATCAATTACCGCGAACTTGTTGTAAAGCAGATTCGACGGTTGCCATTGTAATCCTGTCTCCGCTTTCTCTTACGATTGCTGCAACAGGTTCGATTTCATCTGCCGATGCTCCAGCACTTGCAATCATATTGCGCAGATGTAATTTCATGTGGCCTGCTTGAATTCCCACTGTGGCTAAAGCACGAAGTGCTCCCAGATTTTGTGCTAGTCCTGCTGCAGCCATTACCTTGGCTAGGTCATCTGCTGAATTGATACCTAGTAGTGCAACATTGGCTTGAGCACCGGGGTGGATTCTAATTGCTCCACCTACTAATCCTACAGCCATCGGGATTTCAATAGAGCCAACCAGGTTTCCATTCGAATCTTTTTCCCAATGTGTCATTGAACCATATGTCCGCTCATGTGCTGCATAGGAATGTGCTCCCGATTCTACAGCTCTCCAGTCTTGTCCACAGGCTATTGCAATAGGCGATATTGCATTCATTATACCCTTGTTATGGGTAGTCGCTCTGAATGGGTCTGCTGCTGCGAAGTGATAGGCCTGCAGAACCCCCTCAATTACTTCAGTGCCTCTGGCTGCATCATCTCCAGAATCTGACATCTCTTCTGGAGTGAAGGTTGCACTTACTCGTGCAAGCCTGTGAACAGCTAAATTGCTGATGATTCTCAGAATCACAGTTCCTCCAGATATGCTCTCGATTCTTGGTGCGATAGTTTCAGCCATTGTATTGACTGCATTTGCACCCATAGCGTCTCTACAATCTACTAAGATGTGGACAATGATCATAGGTCCAGAATCGGTTTCAATAATTCGAGCCTCTACATCCTTACATCCTCCCCCGAACTTAACTAGAATCGGATCCACATCATTACAGGATTGAATCAATTCTTCCTTAGATGCTAAGATAGCCTCTCTGGAAGCCACTGGGTCTTCGCAACCAACGACTTGAATTTGACCAATCATTACTGGGTCGGTATTATTGGATGTGAAGCCGCCACTTTTCTGACATCTCTTTGCCATGTTTGATGCAGCTGCCACAACACTGGCTTCTTCAACAACGAAAGGAATCACGTAATGTTCTCCATCAATAATGAAGTTCGTAGCCACTCCAATTGGCAGGGAATATCTCCCGATAACGTTCTCAATCATTCTGTCAGCTGTACCCTCGTCTAGTTCCGCATCAGCCCATGCCTGGACTTGTTCTTCACTAAGGCCAGCAAGTTCTGCTAGCATGGCTCTCCTTTCAGGAACTGATAGTTTGTAGAATCCGCTCAATCGGCTGTTGTCAACGGGCATTGTTTCACCAAGCCTTGCGACAACCTTCCGGTTCTAAGCACTTCGTGGTCATTTGGTTCAAAACAGGTACTTGAGGGCTATTTGCTAAATCCTCCAAAATGACTGATAAGAAGCGCCTTAGTAGCTCTATTTGTCGTTTTTTTTGCCGAATTAGGCTGAGAAAAAGCGTTAATTTAGCCATTAACGCATCATTAACGCATTACTTAAGCGTTAGTAAAGCGTTAATGGACTAATGCTAAAAACGAATTACTTAGAGCCTATGTGGTAGAATTTTTCTATGTAATTCAAAATAAATACGTTAATTTCACAATCTTAATGCGTGAGTATGCGTGAACATTATGTACTAACCCCTAATCTCGACTGATAATGGCAGAGGGGTCTGTGTCGGTACTCGATTTACCCCCATTACGAGGTAACCCCTTCGATCTCCGTCCTATTGAGCCAAGTCGGGTAGAATACCTCGTTGGTCGAGACAAATTACTATCCGAATGGCGTGAGCACCTAATTTCCCAAACGCCACGAATGTTGCTATTAGTTGGTGATCGGGGCTCGGGCCGAACCTCATTCCTAAACGCTCTAGCTTCTACTACATCACGCCGCCCATACATCGGACAATTTTGGCCAGAAGCGGATGATCCTGTTCAAGGAATTATTCACGAATTGTCGGTTCATTTTGGCGGCTTTGAAATCCCACCATCAATGCAACAAGTCTCAGATAAGATGGTAGAAATTCTTGACAAAGAAACTGGCACATTACCACTGATCGCTTTCGATTATCCTGCAAGTGTCGATTTGAACCTGGTATTATCTCGACTATCTCCTCTACTCCAAAGACTTCGGGCATTAGTCGTGGTAGTCCTAACTCCTGCTCAATTAGCTGGATTAGATGATGAGGTTTTGGACATCTTCGATACACCTCATCATTTACTGAATTTAGATGAGAAGCAAATCCAGACATTGAGTGACCGTAGAGTATCTCGCTCGGCCAATCAGAAGTGGAATATTAGGCCGAGCCTACTATCCGCAATACACAAGCACACAGACGGTAATCCTCGCAGAGTTATTCGATTACTTCGGGATTTAATCGATGAAAGGCATAATCCCTCTGATGGAGGAACTCTTGATCGCTTAACGACATGGAGGGCACCTCCAATTGAACCTGAACCCGAAATTATAGAAGAAATTCCAGAAAAAGAAATATCTGAATTTACTGATTTTTCTGAAGAGTCTCGATTCGATAATGATGAAGAAGAATCAACTGATTTTGAAGAATACACTACAGAGGATGACGATGAACCCGAGGATCTTTGGGATGATGAAGAAGAGGAACTGGTTGAGGAAGAGGATGAAGATGTGCCGACAACCTGGAATGATGAATTTGAAACTCCAGATGAAATCTGGGATGCCCCACAACAACCGGAACTAACGATTGCTGAAGAGGGTAGTTTGAATTTTGAAGAGGATTTACCAGAGTCGCAATCAGAGGAAGAGTATCAAAGAGCACCAGATGAATCTGGCTTTTACTATGTAGAAGAGGGCACTGAACCTCCTGAATTACCTGAGTCTATGCGACCAAAAGGGAATTTTGGCCGTCTATTAAGTCGAACATTGCATACTAATGACAGAATGCCAACAACCGGAGATGACACACCGATTCAAGTCGCTGAACCACACAAGAGTTTGGTGCCAAAGACTCCGGTAAGGGAAATGCCGCCAGCAAGTGTTGAGGATGAACATTCTACCGCAAGAATCGATACGTCTGTTCAATCAGGTGCTGAAGAGTCGGTTTTCCACGACGACCAGTCAGTTTGGATAGTCGATCAAGATTCCAAATCTACCTTGCCAGATAACCCTAGAGTATTCGAACCAATTGTGCCAGAACCAGAGCCAATTGTAGAAGAAATTGAAACGGAATGGTTCGTAGACGACGGGCCGGCTGAAGAAATGCCAGAAGAAATGCCTGTTGAAATTCCAGAACCAATTCCAGAACCTATTTTTGAGCCTGAACCAGCACAAGTTAGTATCCCTGCAATTCCTGTTACTCCACCACCACCTCCAATTCCAACCCCGCCACCAACACCTGTGCAAGTCCCAGTACAAGTTCCAGTTTCATTAGGTCCAACATGGGAACCAGATTTACCATTCAACCCAATTGTCTTGCAAACACTAACCGAGGCCGAGCGAATGATTGTCGAGGCCTCGTCAACGCGTGAAGTATCTCCTTCCGATGACGAATTACAAGCTCGCTTAGAAGTCGGACGTTCCCGTCTCTCGCAGATTTACAATGGAATGCGACGCAAGGGTCTTCTGTCGGTAAGAAAGCAAGGTAGAACTCGATACTTCAAACTCAGCGAGGCTGCAAATCAGCACTTGCGTGGAGCACCACAGGAGGCTGCATAATGTCAGACGATGGTTCTATTGTAACGAAAGAAAAAGTCGAGAAATATCTCACATTAACTGCAGAAGCTCGAGCAAAGGCGACACCGATTGCAGCGTCTGAAGAAGATGTAGCAAGACTAGATTCAATGATGAGGATGTGTGATGATTACCAAGCAGATGCTAAGCATTTCTTAGAACAGGGAGACTTGGTCAGAGCCTTCGGTGCAATCAATTACGCACATGCTTGGATTGATGCTGCGGTTAGGATCGGCTTGATGGACGGACATGGTGATGATCGCCTCTTTACCCTTCCATGACTGCTAACAATTATTTCCTTCATGTTTCGAGGTGAATACAATGTCCAATTGTCTCGAAGATTTTCCCAATCAATTAGAACCAAGTTTTTCTTGTTTTCAAGACTCTATGTCTGCTGGACCCGCCTCAGGTATTCTAATCTTGATACTTGGAATTCCTTTGATTGGAATAGTTAAGAGATATTTACGAAGGTTCCTCGATAAAACTGACTTTGACGAAGGACTAGAAAATTTTCTTTTCCGGATTGCAAATGTCGTACTATGGGCGGTTGTTATCCTAACCGCAGCAAATGAATTCGGGATAAATGTCACAGGTTTGGTTGTCGGTTTAGGGTTTGTAGGATTAGCAGTAGCCTTTGCCGCACAAGATACAGTAGAGAATGTAATTGCAGGTATTTTCATCATAATTGACAGACCATTCAGAGAGGGAGAGAGAATCCTACTGCC
>Ga0208763_1000151_pt1 | contig 15395 bp, 11 predicted proteins | sample ETNtaG_20_FD_185756 | JGI IMG/M metagenome (GOLD analysis project Ga0208763, IMG submission 185756) | Marine microbial and viral communities from oxygen minimum zone, Eastern Pacific Ocean - ETNP201306PF45B (SPAdes) (version 2) | ecosystem: Environmental > Aquatic > Marine > Oceanic ... | reverse complement strand
TTTAAGAGGTTTAAAACTTGAGCTTGAACGGAAACATCAAGTGCAGAAACAGATTCATCGCAAATAATAAATTTGGGGTTTACTGCAAGAGCACGAGCAATTCCAATCCTTTGTCTTTGTCCTCCAGAAAACTCATGAGGATATCTATAAAAGTGAGAAGGGTCAAGACTCACCTTCGTTAATAATTCTTTAACCTTTTCTTTTCTTTCTTCATCAGAATTTAAAATGTTATGAACTTGCATCGGTTCCATTATTGCATTTCCAATAGTCATTCTTGGGTTTAGAGAAGAATAAGGGTCTTGAAAAATTATTTGAACCTCTTTTCTAAAACTCCTTAATTCATCGGCATTCATTTTTGCAATATCCTGACCTTTATAAATCATTGATCCTTCAGTTGGTTCTTCAAGCCTTAAAATTGTACGGCCAATAGTTGTTTTTCCACACCCAGATTCTCCAACAAGACCAAGTGTTTCTCCAGGATATACATCAAAAGTTACATCATTTACAGCTTTAACATAATTAGAAATCCCTCCAAAAAAACCATTTCTAATTGGGAAATAAGTTTTTAAATTTTGAAGCCTTAAAACAGGCTCTTTAGCAAATAATTTTTTTTGTTTCTCTTTTCTTTCTTTGTCTGAAACAACAAGTTTTTTTGTAAAATCGTCAACACTAACATTATTATCTATAATATTTCCACTTTCATCAATTTTCATAAAATCACTAACAGTAGGAAGAAAAGAGTATCTTTTTTCAAGCGGAGGTCTACACGCAAGCAAACCTTTAGTGTAAGGATGTTTAGGGTCTGTAAAAATATCCCAAACATTGCCTTGTTCAACAATTTTACCCTTATACATTACAACTACCTTATCAGCAAGTTCTGCAATTACACCAAGATCATGAGTGATAAACATAATACCCATATCTTGTTCTTTTTGCAGGTTTTGCATCAACTGCAAAATAGTTTTTTGTACAGTAACATCAAGAGCTGTTGTTGGTTCATCTGCAATAAGAACTGAAGGCTCACAACTCATAGCCATAGCAATCATCACTCGTTGTTTTTGTCCTCCTGAAATTTGATGAGGATATGTGCTGTAAATACGCTCAGGATCAGGCAACTGTACTTTTTTAAACAAATCAATAGTGAGTTTTTTTGCTTGATTTTTATCAATCTTTTGGTGTAACATAATTGCCTCTAGCACCTGATCTCCACAAGTAAAAACGGGATTCAATGAAGTCATAGGCTCTTGAAATATCATTGCAATGTCATTCCCTCTGTAAGAACGCATTTCTTCTTCTGAAGCTTTTAACAAATCTACCTTTTCACCATTTTTTTTATGAAATATAATTTCTCCCCCACTAATTTTTCCAGGCGGACTCGGGATTAATCTCATTGCTGACAAAGAGGTTACAGATTTTCCAGAACCAGATTCTCCAACTATACCAACCGTTTCACCTTTGTTTAATGTAAAACTTATGTCATTAACCGCCTTCACAGTTGTTCCTTCTGTATGAAACTCAGTTACTAAATTATTAAACTCCAATAAAGTTTTACTCATGATAAACACGTTGTTAGTTCGCTATAAAAATAAATATTTTTATTCATAAAAAATAATGCTTTTAATATTCTTTTACCTAGAGAAGTTTTAGATCAAAAACTAATTCAATATTTGATTTTAAATCTTTTTTAACCAAATCAATATTAATTTTTTCTCCTACTTCTTTTTCAAGTGAGGTTACTTGTTTATCATTAATCCCACAAGGGATAATGTTTTCAAAGTATGTAAGATCGGTGTTTACATTAAGAGCAAATCCATGCATACTCACCCACCGACTTGTCTTTACACCAAGAGCACAAATTTTTCTAGCATTAGGCTTCCCAACATCAAGCCACACCCCAGTTTCTCCTTGAGACCGTTCTCCTTCTAAGCCAAAACCATTTATAGTAAGAATAATACTTTCTTCAAGCAAACGAAGATACTTCCCAATATCGTTAAAAAAATTATCCAAGTCAAATATTGGATAACCTACAATTTGGCCTGGCCCGTGGTAAGTAATGTCTCCTCCACGATTTGTTTTGTAAAACGAAGCCCCTCTAGACTTAAGATAGTCTTCGTTTACAAGTAGGTTGTCTTTATTCCCACTGTTACCAAGGGTGTAAACATGCGGGTGCTCACAAAAAATTAAATAGTTTTCTGTTGCGCGATTTGTGTTTTCTTTTCTGTTTTTAGACTTGATTTTAAGAGTCTCATTAAAATATTTTTCTTGAAAATCCCAAGCTTCTCTATATTCAATTAAACCAATATCTTTAAAGTGTGCAGTCTGCATTTTAAATTTTTGACAGCTCACCTTTAAGATAGTTTATGACATCAATTTCAATGGCATCAACATTATTAAGAACTGATAAATACCAAGAAATCCAGTCTCCTAAATTTATGTGATAAAGGGTGTTTTGCAAATCAGAATCTCCAAGACTCCAAACCTCAGAAATATTGTCAGTGTATTTTCTTATTACTGATTGGTTAATTTCAATTCGCGTACTATTTCTATAAAAGTCACTTTGGTTTCTTAAATACAGAACAGATAGATTGTCAACATTTGTTCTCCAACCAAGTAATTCATTATGATTCATTTCAGGAATAACATGGTGCCAGCAAAGCATTTTGCTGTTTTCATTTATTTGTTGTCTAAGACGAACAGACACCCCCTCATAACCTTCAGCAGCATAAATAATTGGAGTTGTTTTGTGCATTTTATTTGCTAAGGATTTAGCTTTTTTAATGATGTTTTCATGCTCTTTATCTAAAAGAGAGATAGCTTTTTCAAAATCAGAAATAAAATAATCACTTATAATATTATAATTATATAAAACGTAAAAAAGCTCTGTGAAACCGTACCCAAACATTGCTCTTGGAGGATGTCCTCCCGGGATAATTATGTGGTTTAAGTTTTTTTCTTTTGCAATTTTTTCCAATTCACCACCTGATGTAACAATAGCAACTTCAGCTTTTTTTTCAAAACATTTGTCTAGCGCCATTAATGTCTCTTCGGTGTTTCCAGAGTATGAACAAGCAATTACAAGTGTTGATTGATCAACAAATTCAGGAATACTATATCCTTTTGTTGCAGAAATTGGAATGGAAATTTTTTTTGATAATAAATCTTGCACTATTGTTCCGCCAATACCACTACCACCAAGGCCGCATATTAAAATATTTGAAATTGAGTTTTTTGCAGCTGCGAAACTTGATTCGTTTCCAATTTTAATAGCATCCTTGAGGTGGTTTGTGAAATCCTCAATATAGTTGTTCATTTTCATATGATTTACATTTTTTAAAAGAAGTCAATATTACAAAATAATAGGAACAAAGAATTCATATATTTACAAAAAAAAAAGACATGTCAATAGAGCGTTCAGAACAAGAGCTCGTTAGAAGAGAATCATTAAAAAAACTTAGAGAATTAGGTGTAAATTGTTATCCTGCTGAACTGTATAAGGTTGATAATTATTCTAAGCAGATTAAAGAAAGCTTCAATGATGGAAACAAGCTTAATGTTATAATTGCTGGAAGGCTTATGAGCCGTAGAATTATGGGAAAAGCTTCATTTGCAGAACTTCAAGACTCACAAGGAAGAATTCAACTTTATGTAAATAGAGATGAGGTCTGTGAAGGAGAAGATAAAACCATGTATAATCAAGTTTTTAAAAAACTACTTGACATTGGAGATTTTATTGGGGTAAAGGGGCATGTTTTTAAAACAAAGGTTGGAGAAACTTCAGTTATGGTCAAAGAAATTACCGTGTTGTCTAAATCTTTAAAACCCCTTCCGCTTCCAAAATCAGATAGTGAAGGAAACTTATACGACGCTTTTACTGATCCAGAAAAACGATATAGACAACGATATGTTGATCTAGTTGTAAATCCTGAGGTAAAAGATGCTTTTATTAAAAGGACACAGCTCACAAATTCTATGCGAGAGTTTCTAAACAACAAAGGTTATATGGAGGTTGAAACACCAATATTACAACCTATTTATGGCGGTGCTGCGGCGCGTCCATTTAAGACGCACCACAATACTCTTGATATGGATTTATACTTAAGGATTGCTAACGAGCTATATCTAAAAAGACTAATTGTTGGCGGCTTTGATGGTGTGTATGAGTTTTCAAAAGATTTTCGTAATGAAGGAATGAGTAGATTTCATAATCCAGAGTTTACTCAAATGGAATTATATGTGGCTTACAAAGACTATAACTGGATGATGGATTTAGTTGAAGAGATGGTGGAAAAAATAGCTGTTGATTTACATCAAAAAACAGAGCTGCAAGTTGGAGACAACCTTATTAATTTTCAAAGACCCTGGAAAAGACAAACGATGTATGAAGCCATTTTGGAGCACACAGGCGTTGATATTTCTCAAATGAATGAGGAAGAATTAATGAAAACAGCAAAAGAGCTAAATATAACTGTAGACAACACTATGGGTAAGGGCAAGTTGATTGATGAAATATTTGGAGAAAAGTGTGAGAAAAATATTATACAACCAACATTTATAACAGACTATCCTGTTGAGATGTCGCCTCTTGCGAAAAAACACAGAAAAACAGAAGGGCTTGTTGAGAGATTTGAGGCTATATGTAATGGTAAAGAATTGTGTAACGCATTTTCTGAGCTGAATGACCCGATTGACCAAAGAGAGAGGTTTAAAGAACAGCTTGAACTTGCAAAAAAGGGAGATGAAGAAGCGATGGTATTAGATGAGGATTTTTTAAGAGCTATTGAGTATGGTATGCCACCTACAGCAGGATTGGGCATTGGAATTGACAGGCTTTCAATGTTGATGACCAACAGTATGTCAATACAAGACGTGTTGTTTTTTCCTCAAATGAAGCCAGAAAACTAACAGCTTAATTTTTATTAAAGATCTTTTTTGTTTTTGAAGGGCCAATTAACGCCTGAATCTCAAAAACATCTTGAGACATTATATTTTTAACAGACCCGTATTTTTTTAATAAAAGCTCAATTGTCTTTGGTCCAACCCCCTCAATTTTATCCAACGAGGACTCAAACCCTTTTTTAATTCTTTTTTTTCTGTGATGGTTTATACCAAATCTATGAGCTTCATTTCTTAATTGCTGAATAAGTCTAAGGCTAGCTGATTTTTTGTCAAGATACAAAGGTGTTTTGTCATTTGGAAAATAGATTTCCTCAAGTCGTTTTGCAATTCCAATAATAGCAACCCCTCCATCTAGTTTTAATTTTTTTAAACTTTTTACAGCAGAGCTTAACTGGCCTTTTCCGCCATCTACAATTATAAGCTGAGGAATAGGCAAGTTTTCATTTATAATTCTCTTGTATCTTCTGTAAACCACCTCCTCCATTGATTTGTAGTCGTCAGGACCTACAACAGTTTTTATGTTAAATAATCGATAATCTTTTTTGCTTGGCCTGCCATTTTTAAAGACTACGCATGCGGCAACAGGATTTGAGCCCTGAAGATTTGAATTGTCAAAACACTCAATGTGTGAGGGGATAAGTTTTAAATGTAGATCTTCTTTTATTTTATGAAGCGCAGAGTTTTTTTCTTTTTTTTCCTTTGAAATCAACGCCCGCTTCTTTTTTTCTAATTGCATGTATTTCGCATTTCTCAAAGAAAGATCGATTAACTTTTTTTTATCTCCAATTTTTGGAATTAGAAGTTTTGAGTTATTCCAAACGTTATCAATTGGTATTGAACAATAAATGGTCTTGGAAACACTGTTAAATCGTTTTCTCAATTCAGTTATTACAAACTGTAAAATATCATGATCTTGTTCTTCAAGTTTTTTCTTCACCTCCACTGTATGAGAAAGGACAACAGCTCCATTGGTTATTTTTAAATAGTTTACAAATGAAAAATTCTTTTCAGAACAGATAGAAAAAACATCTACATTTGAAATTTTTGAGCTTACAATTGCAGATTTTGACTGATAATTATTTAAAAGAGTTATTTTTTCTTTTATTTTTTGAGCGTTTTCAAAATCTAATTTTTCAGAAAAAAACATCATTTTTTTTTCAAGAGTATTTATTAGATCCTTGATGTCTCCTTTTAAAATATTTCTTATTTCTGAGACCACAGAGTTGTATTTTTTTTTCAGACTATCTTTTAGGTTTCTATTAATATACGAATCTGGGTCAAAACCATGATCATAAAAAAGCTCTGAAAAATAATCAAGAAGGACATTAACCACATACCCTGACATGTATGGCCCAAAATATTCAGAACCGTCCTTAACCACTGTTCTTGTTTGAAAAATTCTAGGAAAATCTTCTTTTTTTATACATATCCAAGGATAGGACTTATCATCTTTTAATAAAATATTATATCGCGGTTGGTGTTTCTTTATCAGATTGTTTTCAAGCAAAAGCGCGTCTATTTCTGTTTCGACAATAATACACTTAACATCTACAATTTTTTCTACGAGTTTTCTTGTTTTTAACCTTGTATGATTTTTTGAAAAATATGAAGAAACTCTTCTTTTAAGCTCTTTGGCTTTTCCAATATATATTATTGTGTCGTTTTCATCATAAAAATGATACACTCCCGGTTTTTTAGGAATAGTCTTAATAATTGATTTTAATGATGGATTTGCAGGCATTCGAAATCTTTTAGATAAAGGCAATATAAGCTGTAAATATAGTATTTTTGATAGGTAATTTATAAGAAATGAAATTAGCTATTGTTGGGGCAACAGGCCTTGTAGGCAAAGAAATTTTAAAGGTAATTCAGGAACGAAGGTTTTTTTATTCTGAACTTATTTTGGTTGCCTCAAAAAAATCTAAAGGCAAAGAAATTATCGTCAATAATAAAAAACACATAGTTATTACAATAGATGAATTGATTGAACAAAATCCAGAACTAGTACTCTTATCTGCAGGGTCTTCTCTTTCCAAAGAATGGGCTCCAAAATTAGCTGAAATTGGATGTAAAGTTGTTGACAACTCATCTTTCTGGAGAATGTGCTCAAAGCACAAATTAATAATACCAGAAATTAATGGTAATCAAATTAATAATACCGATTTAATTATTGCCAATCCAAATTGCTCGACAATTCAGCTATTAGCCGCCCTTTATCCGTTGCATAAAGCTTATAATATTAAAAGAATGGTTGTCTCAACATATCAATCAGTAACAGGAACGGGAAAAAAAGCAGTAGATCAGTTAAACAATGAAGAGCAGGGCATTGCTGGTGAGATGACTTATCCGCATCCTATTTATAGAAATGCATTGCCCCATATTGATTCTTTCGAAAGCAATGGCTATACTAAAGAAGAAATGAAAATCATAAATGAAACTCATAAAATTTTAGATCCAAATATTCTTGTCACAGCAACTGCAGTTAGAATTCCTATTGAAGGGGGACATTGCGAAAGTGTTAATGTAAGTTTTAGCAAAGACTTTTTAATTGAAGACATCTTGAAAATATTAGAAGATACTCCCGGAGTAATTGTCGAGGACGATATAGATAATAATATATATCCAATGCCAATTAAAACAAAAGGCAAGGATGAGATTTTTGTTGGCAGAGTAAGAAGAGATTTTTCAAATCCACAAACCCTTAATCTATGGATTGTAGCCGACAACCTAAGAAAAGGAGCCGCTACAAATACTGTTCAAATAGCAGAATATTTAGTAAATCAAAAATTTATTTAATATTGAAAAGAGTATCTGTTATTGGTGCAGGGGTTGGGGGATTAGCAATAGCAATTAGATTAAAAATCAAAGGCTTTGACGTACAAGTTTTTGAAGCAGGCTCAACTTATGGCGGAAAAGTCGCTGAAACAACTTCTGGGGGTTTTAGGTTTGATAGAGGCCCTTCTCTTTTAACAATGCCAGAAAAAATTGATGAGTTGTTTGTATTAGCTAAAAAAAATCCACGCGACTATTTTCAATATTTTTCTCTTGACGAATCATTTAGATATTTTTATGAAGATGGAACTATAATAAGAGCATACTCTGACAATAAAAAATTAGCAAGTGAAATTTCAAAAAAAACAAAGGTTTCAAAAAAAACAATCTATAAATATCTAAATAAAAATAAATTTATTTTTAACGCAACAAGCCATTTGTTTTTAGAAAAATCTCTTCACAAGATTAAGAGTTATTTGTCTTTGAAGGTCTTAATCTCTTTCTTTAAACTGCCATTTCTTAATTTGTTTAAAACCATGAACGAGGTTAATAAAAAAAAGTTTAACGATAAAAAGATAACACAGCTGTTTAATAGGTTTGCTACATATAACGGCTCAAACCCTTACTTGGCTCCAGGTTTGTTAAATAGCATTTCTTATTTGGAGCTTTCAAAAGGGGCGTATTATCCAAAAAATGGAATGAGGTCTATTGCAACATCTCTCTATAAACTAGCTTTAGATCTTGGGGTTAGGTTTAGTTTTAACTCTCAGGTCGAAAAAATAAACATTTGTGAAAAAAAGACAAGGGTCACATCCATTGTTTTAAACAAAGAAGAAATAATTTCAGATATCGTTGTGTGTAACAATGATATACATTTTGTTTATAATAATTTGTTGTCAAAAAAATTTTTTAAAAAAAGCCACAAAAAAAGTGAAAGATCATCATCTGCAATTATTTTTTATTGGGGTATTGATGGGGAGTTTGAAAAATTAGACTTACACAACATATTGTTTTCTAAAGACTATAAGAAAGAGTTTGATTATATAAAAAATGGAGAGGTATATCATGACCCCACCGTTTATATAAATATTACATCAAAAAAGATAGGGCACGATGCGCCATTGGGAAAAGAAAATTGGTTCGTCATGATTAATGCACCACACAATACCGGTCAATTTTCAGATGAGATGCTGCAAAAGATTAGAACAAATATCATTTCAAAAATTAATAGAAATTTAAATATAGAAATTGAAAAATTAATTTTAACAGAACAGCTAGTTGATCCGCGAACAATCGAAAAAGAAACACTATCCTTCGCCGGGGCTTTATATGGAACATCCTCTAACACAAAATCGTCAGCATTTTTTAGACACCCTAATTTTTCTAATAAGATCAAGGGTTTGTATTTTTGTGGAGGAAGTGTTCATCCTGGAGGAGGAATCCCCCTGGCATTGTCTTCGGCAAAGATAGTTGATGAATTAATTTAATACCACATGTTTAAAAACAAAATAGATGCAGTATGTTTTTTGATGTTTTTCTTCAACATCTTTGGTTCAATTTTACTTTTTTTTGATCCATTTAAAGAGATCGTTTTAACATTGACACCAGTAAATCTATTAACTATGTTAGTTTTGTTTTTTTGGGGAAATGCTAACCTTTCAATTAACCTTTTTAAAACTATTAGTTTAATATATGTTATAGGTGTTTTAGTAGAGATTATTGGAGTTAACTCAAGCGTAGTGTTTGGAGAATATTATTATGGCCAGGCACTTGGGTTACAAATATTTGGCACACCACTTATAATAGGTGTAAATTGGCTAACACTTTCTTTAGCAACGTTTGGAATTTCCTCATACATATTTCGTCACGGGTGGCTCATTGTTTTATTTGCCTCAACCCTGATGGTTGCCACTGATTTTATTATTGAGCCTTTAGCAGGAGTGTTGGATTTTTGGTATTGGTCTTCGGGAAAAATCCCTTTGCAAAACTATATTGCGTGGTTTTTTGTTTCTTTAATAATTCAATTTATTTTAGTAAAAGGAAAAATTAAACTTAACACAAAGCTATGTTTTTCACTTTTATTCTCACAAGTTGTTTTCTTTTTAATTCAATACATTAATAATGGAATTATTTGAACATAATTACTTTTACTTTTTGCTTTTAGCACTTTCCATATCTTTTCCTCTTCTTCGAAGCTTTGAAGATAAGCTCAGTTATTACAAAAAGTGGAGTGCATTATTTCAGGCAATTTTTATAATGATGCTTGTTCATATACCAATTGATATTGTTTTTACTAAACTTCAAATCTGGAGCTTTAACAACGACTATGTTTCGGGATTATATTTGTTTAAACTTCCAATTGAGGAGTGGCTATTTTTTATTGTTATTCCATTTTGCTGTGTTTTTATATATGAATCGATAAATTATTTTTTTACAATCCAAAAAGCAAGCAGATTAAATTACATAACTTCTGTTTTAACAGGAATTATATTGATTGTTTTGTCACTTGTTTATTACAACAAAACTTATACGAGTACATATTTTTCACTCTCGGGAATCATTCTAGTTTTAATTTATTTATACAAACCGTTATGGTGGAAAAAGTTTCAAATAATGTTTCTTTTTTCACTAATTCCTTTTTTTATAGTAAATGGATTTTTAACAGGAAGTTTTACCGAAAACGCGGTGGTTCTTTATGATGATCAACAAAACCTGGGTATTAGAATTTTAAATATTCCAATGGAGGACATATTCTATTGCTTTAATATTTTGGTGTTAGTTGTCGTTGTTTACGAATATCGACTATCTAAAATACTTTCTGTAAAATAAAATTAACAAAATCATTCCTACTGATATTCCAGCGTCGGCTAAATTGAAAACAGGCCTGAAAAAAATAAAATGCTTATTTGCAAAAAATGGCAGCCACTCTGGCAGATGGGTGTTAATTAATGGGAAATAAAACATGTCAACAACCTTTCCTTTTAAAAGGCTTTCATAGCCACCACTTGATGGCATAAATTCTGCGATCTTATTGTAACTGTCATTAAAGAAAACGCCATAGAAAACCCCGTCTATAATATTTCCAATCGCCCCCCCAATTACTAAACCAAGAGAAACAAGGGCTCCTTTAGGAAAGGTTTTTTTTGTTAAATCGTTAACATAATAAACCCCCCAAATGACAACGATTATTCTAAAAAGACTAAGCAGAACCTTTCCTGTATCACCCCCAAATTCCAACCCAAAGGCCATTCCGTTGTTTTCAGTAAAGTGAATTATAAACCAGTCAAAAATTTTAAACTCTTGCCCAAGAAACATATTTGTTTTTATCCAAAACTTAAGAGCTTGATCAACAAGAACAAGAGTTATGGCGGTAGAAAGTACTCTTCTCAAGGTTTGTTATTGAGCTTTTTTGGCTTCTATACTTAGTGTTGCGTGAGGCACTAATTTAAGACGCTCCTTTGAAATGAGCTTGCCAGTTACACGACAAATTCCATATGAATTATTCTCAATTCTTATCAGTGCGTTTTTAAGGTTAACAATAAACTTTGCCTGACGTTCAGCAAGCTTCGTGTTTTCTTCTTTAGAAAGCGTTGTTGAGCCCTCTTCAAATGCCTTAAATGTAGGCGAGGTGTCCTCGGTACCATTGTCTGCATCATTTGCAGTTGAGGCTCTTAAAATTGCAAGGTCTTCTTCTGCACTTTCTATCTTTTGTAGAATTAGATTTTTGAACTCTTTGAGTTCAGCCTTTGTGTATACTGTTTTCTCTTTCATTTTATTGCTTGTCAATTAAAACATTGCAAATAATGTTATCAACTAGGCTTATTTTTTCATAATCATTGTTGATTGATGATGAAAAGACAAGTTCATTTGACAATGTCTCATTACAAATATAATTTAAATTATTTTTAAAAGCACTTTCGATTTTCTCATTTTTTTCAATAGAAATGGTGATCTTATCAGTCACTAAATAATTTTTTTCCTTTCTTAAATTTTGAATTCTGTTGACAAATTCTCTAGCCAACCCTTCATTTTCTAATTCTTCAGTGATTTTAACATCAAGAGCTACACTGAAATCTTCATTTGAAGCTACAGAGTAGCCCTGTATTTCTTTAGAAGCTATTTCAACATCATTTATTGAAATGATCTGGCCAAGAGCTAATTTAATTTCCCCTTTAGACTCTAAAAGGTTAATTTGTTTTGAATCTAATGCTGCTATAGCCTCACTGACCTCTTTTATTTTACTTCCAAATTTTGGCCCCAAAACCTTAAAGTTAGCCTTAGCTTTTTTTGAAAGTAACTCTGAGCTTTCGTCAATTATTTTTATATTTTTTAAATTAGTTTCTGCTAGCACAATCTCTTTTGCTTTTTTCACCCCATCCTTAACGGCATTATTTGAGGTTGCTATTAATGCACACTCAAGAGGTTGTCTTACTCGGATTTTTTCTTTTTTTCTCAAAGACAAAATAGCAGAAGAAAGTTTTTGAGCAAGTCGCATTTCAGCCTCAAGACTAACATTAATAAATTCATTGTTAAAAGCTGGAAATTTAGCTAAATGTACCGATTTGTTGCACTGGTTCAGATCTTGATATAGCCTGTCCATGTAAAACGGTGCAATTGGGCTTGAGATTAATGATATTTTTTCAAGACACTCAAAAAGAGTAGAATACGCATTTTTTTTGTCCTGATTAAACTCTCCTTTCCAAAACCTTCTTCTGTTAAGCCTAATGTACCAGTTGCTTAGTTTGTTAATAACAAAATCTTGAATTGCTCGCGCAGCTTTAGTTGGCTCATAATCTTCATAATGTTCTTCAACAGCTTTAATTAATGAGTTCATTTCAGATATTATCCACTTGTCTGTTTTGTCTCTTTTTGAAACTGTGCAACTATTATTTTTATAATCAAAATCATCTATGTTTGCATAAAGAGCATAGAAAGAATATGCATTATACAGTGTTCCAAAAAATTTTCTTTTTACCTCAACAATCCCCTCTTCATCGAACTTGAGATTATCCCATGGCTGAGCATTAGAAATCATATACCACCTTGTAGGGTCGGCTCCATGTTTTTTTATTGTTTCAAATGGATCAACTGCATTTCCTAATCTTTTAGACATTTTATTACCACTCTTATCAAGAACTAGTCCGTTCGAAACTACATTTTTATATGCTACAGAATCAAACAGTAATGTTGATATTGCATGCAAGGTAAAAAACCATCCTCTTGTTTGGTCAACCCCCTCTGCTATAAAATCTGCTGGAAACTGATCTTTAAATTTAGTTTTGTTTTCAAAAGGATAATGTAATTGTGCATACGGCATTGAGCCGGAATCAAACCATACATCTATTAAGTCTAGTTCTCTTTTCATCATTTTTCCGCTAGGCGATGCAAGAACTATTTCATCAACATAAGGACGGTGCATGTCAAAAATATTATAATTCTTTTCTGAAAAATCATTTGGTATAAAGTTTGCCAGAGGGTTTTCTTTCATGTAACCATAACTAATGGAGTGTTCTATTTGTTTTTTAAGCTCTTCTAAAGAACCAATACAAACTTCTTCATCCCCATCTTCACTTCTCCAAATAGGAAGGGGAACTCCCCAAAAACGAGACCGAGATAAATTCCAGTCTACAAGGTTTTCAAGCCAGTTTCCAAACCTTCCCTCTCCTGTAGATTTAGGTTTCCAATTTATGGTTTTGTTTAACTCAAGCATTCTTTCTTTGTGCTCAGTTGTTTTTACAAACCAACTATCAAGAGGGTAGTATAATATAGGCTTATCGGTTCTCCAGCAATGAGGATAGCTGTGTTCATATTTTTCAGATTTAAAAAGCAGCCCATCTTCCTTAAGCTTTATAACGATCTGTACGTCCGCAGGCAGTTTTGGCTTTCTATCATCACTAGAGTAATACTCATCTTTTACATATTGCCCGCTAAAATCATGAACCTCTTCTGTAAATTTTCCCTGTTGATCAACAAGAGTCAAGGATCCAATCCCATTTTGTTTGGCCACCCTATTATCGTCTGCACCAAAACTTGGGGCTAAATGCACTATTCCGGTTCCGTCCTCTGTAGTTACAAAATCTGCAGAAAGCACTCTAAATGCGTCTCCGTCAGTTGGGGTGGTGTATTTTAGTAACTGCTCATAATTAATATTGACAAGCTTTTCTCCAACTAATTCATCTAAAATAGCATAAGGAAGATTTTTGTCTCCTGTGTTATAATTTTCAAAACCTAAATTTTCATTATCACTATTAAAAAATTTAGACAGTAAATCTTTTGCTAACACAACAGTGATTTTTTCACCATTATACTGATTAAAAGTTTCCACTAACACATACTTTATTTTTTTACCTACTGCTAAAGCAGTATTTGAAGGCAGGGTCCATGGTGTTGTAGTCCAAGCAAGAAAATAGATTGAGTTTTTTGTTTTTTCAAAAAGAAACGCGCTTTTTTCATCAACAATTAATTTGAATTGCGCAACAGCTGACGTGTCTTTAACATTTTTATAGCAGCCCGGTTGGTTAAGTTCGTGTGTGCTCAGTCCAGTACCAGCTTTTGGAGAAAAAGGCTGAATGGTGTGGCCCTTATAAAGAAGATTCTTTTTATGTAGTTCTTTCAACAGCCACCAAACGCTTTCTATGTACTTGTTGTCATATGTTACATATGGGTTTTGCATATCTACCCAATAACCCATTTGACTAGTTATATCTTCCCAAGATTTTTTATACTTCATCACATTAACCTTGCAAGCTTCGTTATATTCTTGTATAGATATCTTTGTTCCAATATCTTCTTTGGTTAAATTAAGTTCTTTTTCAACTCCAAGCTCAACAGGAAGCCCATGCGTGTCCCAACCAGCCTTTCTATTAACGGTATATCCTTTTAATGTTTTGTATCTACAAAAAAGATCTTTTATAGTTCTTGCAATAACATGATGGATGCCAGGCATTCCGTTGGCAGACGGAGGTCCTTCATAAAAAGTAAAATTATTAGATTGATTAGATTCTTTTGTGCTTTTTTCAAAAACAGAGTTTTCATTCCAATACGACAATATTTCTTTACCAAGATGTGGTAAATCTAACCCTTTGTATTCTTTGTTTTTACCCATGATTTATCTACAGCTAATTGCTGCAAATATAACTTTTGCATTCAAGATAGACAATGAAAGCAATTCTATTTATTTTATAATGAATTTCTTCTCCACACTACCATCATCGTAGATATACATTAGTGGAGTGTTTTCTTTGTAGTTACATTTTTTTCCTAACAAATCAGTAATGTAAAGAAGCTCTTTTTTGTTTGATGAAGGCCTGTCAACAGTTCCAGAGATAGCGTAGTATTTGTAAAATTCATATTCAGCCCTTTCAGGAGATAAAACCATTGCCTGAGAATTACGAGCAGTTAAATAAAACTTTACAAGTGGAGAAGAGGAAAAAGGCATGTAGCATGAGTACACCCCGTCATTAGCTGTTGCATCTCCATTTGTTCCGTCATCATACATACTAAATTCTTGAAATTTTGAATTGTATTCGCTTATGGTAGCCATTATACTAACATAAGATTCGTTATTTACATTTGCCGTAACAACACCCCCATTAACCTCAACATTATAAATATTAGGAGGTGTGGCTGAAATTTCGGGATGACTTAATAGAAAAGGAATTCGATTTCTTAAGCTAGACATAATTCCCCCAAAACCATATCCTCCCCACCCAAAAAAAGACAAGTCC
>Ga0208763_1000149_pt1 | contig 15502 bp, 32 predicted proteins | sample ETNtaG_20_FD_185756 | JGI IMG/M metagenome (GOLD analysis project Ga0208763, IMG submission 185756) | Marine microbial and viral communities from oxygen minimum zone, Eastern Pacific Ocean - ETNP201306PF45B (SPAdes) (version 2) | ecosystem: Environmental > Aquatic > Marine > Oceanic ... | reverse complement strand
CAAAGTTTTCCGTGCTCGTCCTTCTTCTTAGACCTACCACCTGATAACCTTTAGAAACAAGTAAATCGGCAAGATATGAGCCATCCTGACCGGTAATACCAGTAACAAGTGCCCGCTTAGGCTTTTTTGCTTTATTTTTATTTAACATTTGCCTTCGAGCATTGCGCTCTTCCTTTGTCTCCTCTCTGCCATCGAAATCAATAATAAATTCGCTCATTGTTTTAAATCCTCTTCATTTACAGTGTCTGAGTTTAGAAATGGTTGGTCTACACCTCCGTCCTCGTAGGTGTGGTATTCAGAAAGGCCATCTATAGCTTTATTGGCAGCTACACGATGGATTTCCATTGACTGTTCTTCACGCTTACGAAACTCCTCATTGTCAAGTTGTTTTAACCAAGCTGAGAAGTTTGTCTTTGCGTCTGCCGCATTACGCTTTCGTTGTTCCCTTGTCCCCTTTAAATCTTTAAGAAGCCGCTCCTTTTTTGTGAGAAGTTTCTCATGTTCATTAATATAAGCAGACTTACTTGCCATCGCAGCACCTAGTTGCGTCTGGAAACTAGCAATCGCCTGAGTGTCTTGCATATCAGTAGGTTTTCTTATTTCATCGTCAATAAGTTGATTAAGTCGATTGATATTCTGTAAAACCTCCTGACGATCCTCCATCCCACGATTAATTAAAACCTCGGTGCGAATTACCTCAAGAATCTGCATTTCCTCGGTATGAGTAACATCTTCTGTAAATTGTCTAAAATAGTCAATCCACTGATGCTCAAAAAATATAAGCTCAGGATTACTGAACTGTTTTCCTAATTCTTTATAGTAATATCGCCCCCGCAGGTTTATAAGTAAATGTTCCTCATCTGTTAGATCGCGCGCCCTTAAATTTTCCTTATCAATGAATTTCTGTACCGGCCCAGTAGTCCTGTTAAGACTCTCAGCCATTTCCTCAATAGAGAGATCAAAACAATTCTGCCGAATGTAATCCATCTCCCCATTAGATAGTTTACCACGTTTGCGTGTCAATGTTATTCTCCTGCAAAACCCTACCTATTTCCTCTAGAAGTTTATCTCTCTTAATTTTAGAAAGTTTTAGATTGTTAGTAAATCTTATCCAATCCTCTCTGAACGAAACATGTAATTCACAGTCCAACAGTTGTAGGATCTCTTTGGTTTGGATAGTACTAAGAATGGTATTATCTTCCTCTTTTTGATCAAAATCTACAGATACACTATGCATTAGACTTTTCTTCGCATTATTCCTATCTGACCATCCCTTATATAAGGTGCATTCCATTTGGTCATCAAAAGCCATACATCTCTTATTTACAAAGAATTCACAAGTATCACAAGGCTTCTCTAATCTAGAGTAGTTATTCCTCTTAAAATTATACAGGCGATTTCTAACATGTGTCCATAAAAAATTCTCTAAAGGTCTCTTTCCATCATACTTTTCCATACCCTCCCATGCATATAGTCTGGCTTGCTGTTTCATGTCCTCAGCGGAATGGTAACCAAACTTAAATTTATAACAGAGGCGATCAGCGACCGTATTGATAATATCAATCACTTCACTCTCAGTATAGTTATCCGGCAAAATCAAAAGTATTATTCTTTCCTACCACTGCACTTTTTGCCACCACAGCATTTACGCTGCCCTTCTAGTACAGAAGCAATTGACTTTTCTTCTGATTGCTCTGAATTTTCTAATTCTTCTTGAACTTCCTGCTCAAGCTCCTCGGAGGCGGTTACTTTTAACTCTGACTTTACAAATTTTGGATCATTCATATTTTAAAACCCTCTTTAGTGTTTAATTGTTATATAATATTATATACACGAAAGACCACTTTTAGGGATATAAAATGAATATAAAATGGACAGATGAGGACCGGCAATTTATAAAAGACAATGCGGCGTTTATGAAAGACGCAGATATTGCCAAAGAACTAACAGAAAAGACGGGTCGAAAAGTAACATTAGATGCTGTCAGGAAAGTACGGCAAAAGCTTGGTATAAAAAAGAGACATGGTCGCGGAATATGCGGAGTAGTTAATCAGAATCGTGATGAATCTCAAGGAAACTCTTGATATTGTGCTCAAACAGCAATAGGGGAACGACCACTTTTATTTAAATCAAATGACCACTTTTTTAAATATTACTTCCTAGAATTGTTTAGACCACCTACTAAATATTGATAAATGGCACGAGAGGATACTTCATTTTATAAAAACCCCCCTTTTCAACCGGCGATTAGAAAAAAAAGTGATAAAATATGATTTTTAACTAACTATACACTTGACATTGTGCCGATATATGTTATACTTAGATATAGTTAAGGATTAGAGATACCCCACCCTATAGGATAATACAATGATAGATGCAAGTATGTTTTATGGAATAGTAGTCGGTAGTGTGTTGGCTATAAATATTCTTTACTGGTTACATAAAAAAGATTTGCTATAATTATAAAAAAAGTTAAGATTGCTCTTGACAAATGCCGATAATTATAGTATAATAGAAGCATGTTAAACGAAAGGAAAAACAACATGACCAAGAACGAAGCAAAGCTAGAAATATTCAAGATTGACCGCCGAGTTGAAAAGCTAATCGAACAGCACAAGTATGAGTTAGGCGAACACAATAAAAGCTGTATCGTCGATGAGATGTGCAGCTTGTGGCGGGAAAAAGGAAGGTTGCAAAATATCATAAATAGTTAAAGATTACCCTTGACAAAAAAGGCGCCACGCCCCCCGCCGGCGTCCTTAATGAGACTCGTTCTCAATAACAAAAAAGATTAGATTATTCTGAGAAAATAGTCACCTAGTGACCAGATGTGTCACGACCATAGGCGATAATATATATATAGCAAGTAAGGAGCTAAGACATGATAAATAATCGAAAAGCCGCACAACTGAAACACAATGCAAGCGTCAAGCGTCACGCCGATGTGTTCACTGGATGCTTATCAGCCGGCACGCTGAAACAAATACATAAGAAAATAAAACCCCTAAAAATATTAAAAAAAGACTAAAGACCTATTGACAAACTGGTCGATATATGTTATAATAGGGTTATCTTAATCGAAAGGAAATAAAATGAATAATCGTTACCTAGTAGCCAAAGAAGACAACGAAAGAATCTGTGCCAATATCGTCGCTAAGCTCGATGAGCTTTACAAGACCAACCGCACGCTGATTGACCAAGATAGCCAAGCGGCTTGGCAAGCTATCGAAGAAAACTGGCAGTACATGCGAGAACTAGAAGCTCGATTAGCAGACAGAAGAAACCCTAAAATTTATAAAGAAATATAAGAATAGCCCTTGACAAATACCGATAAGTATGGTATAATGATAGTATCAAACGAAAGGAAAATTGATATGAAAAATTTAGGAATCATGAACGGTTGGAAAGAACAACCAAAAGAATACACTAAGCACCTTGCTGAGTGTGGTACTGAGTACGAAGCAATTATTGCTTACATGGAACCAAACCCTAACGGTGTTGGTCTAGTCTGTAAGAAGCGACCGGAGAAGCGTCGCAAGTACGACACCGTTGTTACTAAGGTTGGTAAGTACAGCGTCAAGCGTACTGAGACATGTAACGAGTGCGGATGTACTTGGCAAAGCTGGAGCTAACTAAGCTCTGTCTGTTTGCCTTTTATGGGGTTACACGCGAGTTCTGTTTGCCTTTTATAGGGTTACACGTAAGTTTTACAACGAAAGAAAAGTTATGATGGATTTTGTAGTATATAAATCAGAAGCAGATAATACAGGCCGGTTGGTTGAGCTTGTACATAATAAACACTGTGAGGTATACGAGGTTATAGTTGATGGAATACCAGTATTCAACTGTAATGATTACTCAACAGCAGAACATGAATTTAATATGGAGTGCGTATAATGAAGGATAAATTTAATGAATACTTGTTCTGGGGATTATCCTCAGTATGGCTAGGTTTTGGCTCTTGGATTATATGGGTGACTAGATGAGAATGAGAAGGATACACGCGGTACAGTTGGCGAGGGAGTTCCAACGGTTGAACAACAGGAAGAAAGAACAAACAAAGAAGAAAGGATTATTGACATGGTTCGTGAAACAGAAGTAAAGGCGGCAACGTTTTGTGTGGTTGCTTTCGTATTAGGTCTGTGTTGTGCATTGATGTTAGGATGTAAGACATCGGCAAAGGTGGAAGGTGGTGCAGAGATTATAGAACTCAAGCCGCTTGAGCTGCAGGAGCTTACGTTTCCTGTGCATGATTACAGTAGGATTTGTTAGGCGTGCTGTTCCGCTTCTAAAAAAATAGAACAGTTCCTTTCGTTGTGGCCTGCCGGTTGATTACTCAGCCGGTGGGCTTTTTGTTTTTCCCTAAGTAGCTCCTTGGGTTTGGGTAGGAAGGTAGGACGCCAGCGCCCCCGGCGGCGTGCTTGTTGAGACTCGATCTCAATAAGGAAATACTTTGGTTTTTTTCTGGTTTTTATCTCAAGATGTGTTGACTTTCTTGCCGATATATAATATATTAGAGTCATACAAGTTAATCAATCGAAAGGATTTACCATGCACGTTGAAATTTTCTTTGAAACCGCTGAACTCGCCGCCAACTTCAATGACTTCCCTGTTGTTGCCCTCGATGGTGACAGGGTTGTCATCCATGTGGATTGGCACCCATCGCATTGGGGCGAACTGACCACCGACCTAATGGAACGGGTCGGCGTGGTCGATTGCGATACTTGTGATTTTTTCTAAATTTTCTCAAGTTTGCTCTTGACATTTGCCGATATATATTGTATACTTAAGACATAACGAAAGCCGCTTTTTAGGAGTCCCAATCATGGACAAATTCACTTCAAACCAATTCTCAGAAGAAACCACCGCCGCCTACCTCTATGAGCTGGAAGAAGCTCACCGTCAGGAGGAACAAGAGTTGGCGGAAATCGCTGACGCTCAATGGGAGGCGTTCCAAGACGACCACGACACCGACTTCTACGAGTGGACTGACGAGGCCATCGCGTGGGAGGAGGGTATGCGTTCCGATGAGTTGTATGACTACGACGAACTCGACGAGCATGACCTGCGGGTCGCTCAGGCTGAGTGGGAAGCCGAGCAGGATTCACCGTTTGGGTTCATGGCGCACGATGACCCCGATTATTGGGGTTAATGAGACTGGGTCTCAATAAGGGTCGCCGCCGCCCCCGCTGGCGTCGTTGTTGAGACTCGATCTCAATAAGAAAAAATAAGTGTAAAAAAATAATTTCTCAGCCGGCGATTTTTGGCACGCTATTTGCTCTGTGTAAATGTGTCATCATTTTGATTTTTAGCTATCTCGTATTATGCTTGTATAGTAGCAGTAGGACAATTTGATGACAGGTTGTATCAATTTGATAACACTTTTTAAGCTATGCCAAAACCCATGCCAAAACAATTTAAAAAACTTTTAGATTGTAAGTGCTTGATAATAAAGGACTTAAGTAAATAATTTTATTTTATGTAGCTGAATAGTCAGGTTTGGCACGGATAATGCACTATATATACTATAGAAACACAACGAAAGGAAATAAAATGAATTACGTAGCTTATGAAATCAAACGCTCTAAAGAAACCGCAACCGGCACGCGCTACCTAGTACGATGCAATCGACTAGGCAAGTACGCCATCACTACATGGGTTGGCTCAACCGGCTCATCTATGGGTACTGTTGAATGTCAGGGAAAACGGGACTACGTCCTAAAAAAATGGAATAAAATCGTCGGAAGTAGGCAAAAATTTCACTAGTAGTGACCTAATGTGTCACACCCTTAGACGATAATAATAATATAAGAAGTTAAACAAAAGGAAATTGAAAATGAAACAATACGACGTAAAAGCAGTTCACCCACGAAACGGTCAAGAATGGAATTTCAGAATGGTTAGTGCTGACCGCCTAATCCAAAATGAACACGGTGAAACAATGTACAAGTACAATTCAAAAGTGCATTGGGAAGTTGTAGCGGTGGAGCTAGTCCCACAGTCTAAGGTCGATGCCACTAGGCGATACTTTGAAAAGTACGGCACAAAAGGGGAATAGTGAAAAGAATTAATTTGACATTGGCTAAATGCTATGTTAAAATCTTAGTAAAGAAACTAAACGAAACGAAAAGGAAAAGTTATGATAACTGCAGACGAAAGAGCCCAAGACGGGCTAGACTTGTTCGAGATCAACGGCTCGCAAAGTTTTGAGATGGAAAACGAAACCCTGAAAATCTGTGCGGCTGAAGACGGAACAATATACCGTTCTGTCCGTGGCCTAGATATCAGAGACGCAGACGGAAACTCTGTATTCAGTTTGTCATGGTCTGAAACTGGCGTATGCGGTACGCTATACAATGAAGAGTTCACAGTAGAAATAACGGAGGAATTTTAATTATGGGTAAACGAAATTACTACAGACTAAACCAAGATCCTTGGAATGATGAAATCTACAAACCCAAGAAACAAGATAAGCCGGAAGAAGGCAAACAGTATTTGCTAATCGGCGGTACTGACAAACCAAGTATTGCAAATGGTAACAGCTGGGAAGAATCAGAGGTGAAGCAATGATTGCTTGGGCTTTTGTAATTGGTTTATTATCTTTATTGATTGAATGGAAATAAAAATTATGACTATGAGAATTTTACAAACAGATTGTACACCGGAACAAATACAAGAAGATTTGCCGGAGCTACAGAGATTAAACGCTGAAGCGATGGAGACAGAATTGATGTGGGAGTTCTTCGGTGGAACAATCACACTAGACAACGGACACCAGTATCAGGTAACAGGAGAATAGACATGCAAGAGTATTTTGAATTTCTAGAAGATTTACGAGACGGTGGCTCTATGAATATGATGGGAGCGCCGAGAGAATTAGAATATGCGTTTGGCCTAGATAGGGCAGAGGCTCGTGAAGTATTTAGCAAGTGGTGCGAATCACTGAAAGGAAATTGAGAATGAGTGAATTAAGAATAATCAAAGAGCAGCGCTTCTATGACCAGTATGGAAACAAAAAGTTTGCGATGCTGGAAGAAGGGCAGACGGTAAAGATTGAAAGATGGCTGAATGCCGGTAGAGGCCCGCTACTCTGTTCGGTGGTTGATCCGTCAGAAGTCTCTAAGGATTTTGGCGTGCATGATGGTATGCTGGTCGAAGTTGATTGGGAAGATTTGGGGTTTGAGTGAGTTGAGGCTGAATCTTAATAGGGTCGCCACGCCCCCCGCCGGCGTCCTTGTTGAGACTGAATCTCAATAAGAAAAAAGTCAGGTATTTCTCCGGAATCTCTAAAGTATTGGGCTTGTGCTTGCCGATAATATATAATAGAATGAAAGGAGAACAATATGACATTCTTATTATTATTGATTGGTGCTTGCTTGGTTGGTTTTCTTGGGGCAGAAGTTTTACAATAAAATTCTGATTTTCCTCTTGACAACCGGCCAGCTTTATGGTATAATGTAGACATAACGAAAGGAAAAAATTATGAGCTACTTCAAATTCAGACAAAACAATTCGTTCGGTCACTTCGTCGGGACTCCGTTGGTATTTGTTAAGGCAGATAATGCCGACGATGCCAACCGTATTGCACAGGATCACGGTGTCTACTTCAACGGCGTAGCCGATGGCATTGATTGCGATTGCTGTGGTGATCGTTGGTATCCTGTTAACGACGACGACGCACAGGATCAGCCATCCTCGTATGGTTATGGTGGTGCTGTTACCGTTTACAGTGACGGCGATAACTACACGGACTACTCAGGAAAAGTCTGGAAAGTTAAAGTGATTTAACGGAATTAATTTGACATTGCCGCCAGCGTATGGTACAATCTTAGTATACAAAACAACAACAAAGGGAGTTCATTATGAACAAAACAACAGAACAAATGTTTGCCGAACTAGATGCCGCTATCATGGAATGTATTTGGATTCCAAACGAACACTTGCCGGAAAGCTATCACGACAGCCGTGAGGGTGGCAGAACTCTAAAGCGTATCAATCGACAGGTTGAAGAATCTATTGTTGAAGTTGACCCACGCGAAGAAAAGGGAGAACTACGAACAGCAATTATTGACAGCTATGCCGCTGATGTTGCCGCTGGTAGAGAAATCCAGTATCAAGAAAACAATGAAAAGCTGTATAGAAATCAGCAGGCATTTGCAGAAATCATGGATATAGACCTCGATTGATGCCGATAAGTATTACATAACACAAGGGAACTGGAGCAACGTTGCTAAGGTTAAGAGCCACTGAATCCCAAACCACACAAGGAAAAAGAATTATGAGTTTAGAAATCAAAGAAACAACTGTCTTAGCAGTAATCGACAAAGCAATGCAACAAGACCCGTTAGAATATTGCAGTTCGTTTTTACAGTCCAACGATAAGACAGCCAAAAACCTTTCGGCTGTGGCTGTAAATCTTGCCCAGCTAGTGACCGATGATGAGGACATCGAAAACCTAATCATGGCATCAACGGCAATCAGTGCCGCTATGTTTATGACTTATGAAATGGCTAACGCTGAAGTAGAAGCTAAGGAATTAGAGGATTTATTCAATGCGTAAGAAATCAAAAAAATTAATTATCAAGGCCGAAGATATTAAAGTATCAACAGGTCATCGCCAGCATTTTACTGGTACGGGTGCGTGGGACAATCGCCCGAAACGTCAACGCACTCGATCCGCACAAACTCGGGCAAGTATGAAGGAGTACCAATAATGGTTACTGCAATTCTAAAGGCCGGTACGCCGGTTGAGTTCACCCTGACGGGTATCGCCGGAACGGTCAAGGCGATTAAAAATGACCACGTTCTCATTGAGAATGCTAAGGGGGAAACCCTAAACCCAAGCCTTGCCGATGTTCTGGTGATGGTCAAATCGGGAGCGCTTAAGGTATAACTTTCGTTGTGCGGTGTCCCTGTCGGTTCACACCAAGACAGCCGGCAGGGACTACAACGAGACTGTCATAATGGCAGTCGCCGCGCCCCCCGCTGGCGTGCTTATTGAGACTTAATCTCATTAAGAAAATATCTCAACTTTCTCTAAAGTTTTTGTTTGCAATGTGCCGATACCTATAGTATAATCAAAGGGTAAGACAGAAGCCTTTTGGCTTAATATGTCATACTCAAGCTTGCTTGATGCGGGTTTTATAAAAGGTTTAGCACGCGAGTTCGCACGCAAGTTTCTCAAAAAAAATTAAAGTTTACCCTTGACAATGACCGATATATATGGTATACTAGAAGGAAAGAAAGGGAGACAAAATGATAGATAGAAACAAACGAGTATACGTCTACTTCAATCTACATCGCAAGTGTTTCAGTGTTAGGCAAGGCACGCGAGTGGTAGAGCATACAAATCAGGTTTGCTTGAAGGATGTCAGGTATATGGTTCAACCGGCAGGTAGGGCTAAGGTACTAAAAGAGAAGAAGAAGAATGTTCACGCTGGATTGTCAGGCTACTATGTTGACCGTGTTCCAGTTCCGGCAATCAGCTTCGACGTTACATACAACCCATACAAGTATGATTCATTCGTAGATACTGAGGATCATGAAGCTCAGGAATGGTCAGAGTATGCACACCTTACATGTGGTGACGGATGGAGAAACATAGAGGCTATATTTAGTCGGGAATATTTTCAGGAAAAAGTTAAAGTTTCCGCTTGACATTGACGATAAATATAGTATAATGAAAGAGTTCAACAGTTAGTTTTTTTTAGGGAGAATCGCATGAAGATTCAGAAAACCAACGCACTACATGTCGAGTGCAACAATGAGGTCTACCTCAACACTTACGTTTCAACTTGGTCTGGCAATGTTGAGATTAAATTCAACGGCTACGAGTCAGATGGCTCAGAGTACAAGCTGAATGTTCAGCTACCGCTTGACAAGGCTCGTGCTTTAGCAAAAGAGTTGACCACGGATTTGGAAAACTATGATAAGGAGCAAGCCGCAAAAGCTCAGCGTGAGCTTGAAGAAGCTACAGAGGAATAACCCTTTCGTGAGTCGTGGCGGACTATAAAACGCCATTTTACTAAGTTTACTATTTTTTTCTAAGACTAGGAGAAGTTATTATGAAAGCTGTTAAAGGAAATGTTTTTGCCGTAGAAATTAAAGGCAAAGTAAATACCACCAACCGTAGCCGTGACCAATGGGCACAGATTACTGATGCTCGAAGTGGCAGAGTTCTGCACACCGGTCAACCTCGCTACATTAAGCGAGTGGCTAAGGCTAAGTACAACACACTGTTGGACATCTAGTCTTAGGATGGGAAAAGGGGACTAGCTCGCAACCCAGTGAACTTAGTCCATTGCTCAGAGGTTGCCGCATATGCAGGCTCTGGACTGTCCCCTTTTTTTTACTACAAAGATAAAACAGAGTAGCCCAATTAAAGCCTCCTTGATGAAGGGTGAGAAGGGTGACGGCTTAGCCCCTACTCTACTTTATCTGCCAAAATGACAGACGCCAGCGCCCCCGGCGGCGCCCTTGTTGAGACTCAGTCTCATTAAGAAAATAATTCCGGAATTATTAAAGAATGTGTTTGACTTATGCCGATACCTATGGTATACTCTTAGTATAAGACACAAGCACACAGGAGAAAACACTATGCTAAAATTCAGTAAAGCCAATGCCAAAACGCAAGCACTCAAAAACGATTCAGAGTTAGCAGACTACTTGACGGATAAGCGTAAAATTTATTCGCTAGATTTACTTAGTGGCTACTCGTGCCCATATGCTGAAAAATGTTTATCTAAGGCAGTAGTTCAGCCCGATGGTAAACGTAAAATTAAAGATGGTAAGAAAACAGAGTTTCGTTGTTTCTCGGCATCTCAAGAGGTTCAGTATACCAACGTATATAATTCACGCAAGCATAATTTTGACCTATTGCGTCATTTAGATTATGATGATATGGTTGAATTGATTCATAATTCATTACCAAAAGATGTTGGCATTGTGCGAATACACGTTGCGGGTGACTTCTTCAGTAGAGACTATATGCACGCATGGTACACAGTCGCACTAAGGAATCCTAGAACATTGTTCTATGCTTATACTAAGTCCCTACGATTTTGGGTAGGTGGTATAAGTGAGTTTCCCGAAATATGGAATTTTGTTTTAACCGCCTCATACGGTGGACGTGATGACCATATGATTGACCAGTTCAATCTACGATCAGCCAAAGTCGTATTCAGCGAAGCGGAAGCGGAAGAATTAGGATTGGCGATTGACCACGACGATTCACACGCGGCAAAGCCGACACTACGAGATGACAGTTTCGCCTTACTGATTCACGGCACTCAACCGGCAGGATCACAGGCATCAACAGCACTAAAAAAATTAAAGGGGAAAGGTAGTTATTCTAGGAAAAAAGTTCAAGTTTCCGCTTGACAAACGCCGATATATATTGTATAATGATAACGTAACACGGTTTAAGTTAGGAGGCAGATTTGTATGATGCAATAGGATGGATTTTAATGATGTGGACTTGTTGCTATGTATGGCATCACATCAAAACAGGAGAAGGTTTACCAATAGATTATAGGAAAGGTAATTCATATGAAAATTGGAAATGAAGTTAGTTTCACCTACTTAAAGGGTGCGGATGCTGGAATCGTTAAGGGAGTTCTTACAAAGGACTACGCCAGTAAAGCCGAAGCCTACAGCGGTAAAGTTGTAGAGATTCGTGACATTGCGGACAATCCGCTGTCGAATGAAACCCTGCGATACGGAAGTATCAAGGGTGAGCGTTCTCAAAAGCTAGTTACGCTAGAACTAGAGGACGGTTTTCATAAGGCGTTCTATGACGGTCGTATGGTCGGCCTAGAAGTCGCCTAGCCTTTCGAGGATTGCCGGTCGTGGGATATAGTTCTCATGGCCGGCTATTCTTTCTAATAAAATAAATCGCTTAATGAGACACAGTCTCAATAGGGCGCCGTGGGGGGCGGCGGCGTGCTTGTTGAGATTCGGTCTCAATAAGAAAAAAGTCTGAGATTTATTAAAGTTTGTGCTTGACTTTGGTCGATATATATTGTATAATCAAAGGGTAACAAGTTAGTAATAAGGAGAACATTATGGGACTAGACCAATACGCAAGCGCTCGCAAAGGCGAACCAACTACAGACGATGAAGGCTACACTTATTACGAGGATAGCATGGAACTGGCATATTGGCGTAAACATCCTAACCTACAGGGATGGATGCAAGACCTCTATCATGAGAAGGGTGGAGAAGAAGAATTTAATTGTGTCGATTTGGAATTGACACTTGAAGACCTAGACGCATTGGAGGAATCGCTGGATCATGAAGAATTGCCGGAAACAGTAGGATTCTTCTTTGGCACTGATTCCAGTGACCACTATGCAGAGACAGACCGTGAGTTTATCCGTGAGGCTCGTGCGGCAATCAAGCAGGGTTACACTGTAGTTTATTCCAGTTGGTGGTAAAAATAATTAAAGTTTTGGCTTGACATAGCCGATAAATATGTTATAATAAAAGAGTTAAGTTTTTAGGACGAGTTATTAAGGGAGAATCATTATGGCTCATCAAGTAGAAAAAATGGTATTCGCAGGCGCAACACCGTGGCACGGTTTGGGCACTCAAATCGATGGAGATACTGGTTTCTGGGATTCGTTCCAGCAAGCTGGCCTAGATTGGGAAGTGGATACAAAGCCGTTATTTACGGCTGACGGAGAACAGGTTTCTCATCGTGCGGCTTATCGCACATCCGATAACCGAATTTTAGGTATCGTCGGTAAGCGTTGGACACCTCTACAGAATCGTGAAGCGTTCGAGATTTTCGAGCCACTGGTCGATTCTGGTGAGATGGCAATCCACACAGCCGGTTCACTGCGTAATGGTGAACGCATTTGGGTGCTGTGTCAACTCAACCAAGACAATAGTGAAATTGTTGCAGGTGACGAGATTGCTAAGTTTGTTTTACTTTCCAACGGACACGATGGGAAACTTGCAGTACACTTTGGGTTTACTCCCATTCGAGTAGTGTGTGCAAATACAGAAGCGTTAGCGCGTGACTGTAAAGCGTCGAAGTTGATTCGAGTGCGTCACTCACGTTTTGTTAATCAGAATGTGCAGTCGATGCGTGACGTGATGAACTTCGCTAATCAAGAGTTCGAAGCGACTGCGGAACAATACCGCTATCTAGCTTCACGCTCAATCAATAGTGATGACCTAGACAAGTATATTAAAATTGTTCTAGGTGCTGACACCAAAAAGTCTGAGGATGAATTGCCTACCCGAACTAAAAACATCGTGGCAACTGTCACGCAGTTGTTCGAGACTGGCAAAGGTGCCGACATCGCTGGTGTGCGTGGTACTTATTGGGGTGCATATAACGCCCTGACTGAATATCTGAACTATAGCAAAGGCCGTAACGAGAATAATCGTATGGACTCGCTCTGGTTCGGTCAGAATAAGACCATGAGCCAAAAAGCTCTTGACACCGCTCTGGAGTTAACCGCTTAGTGGTTCTCCCTTGTGTTGCCCCTTGCTGGCTTAGGCTGGTGAGGGGCTTTTTTTATGGACTGATTGCTTAATGAGATTGTGTCTCAATAAGGGCGCGAGGGGGGCATCTGGCGTGCCAAAAAAACATTAAAGTAACCCCTTGAAAGTGCCGATCTATATGGTATAATGTAAGTGTATGGTATATAAGGAGTTACGTAAATTAAAAATAACAGTTAAAATAAAATAAATAAAACCCTTCTAATGGGGTGTATGGGGTAATTCACCCTAACCACCTGTTGGAGGGGTTCGCTTATTGATACTGAGTCTCATTATCATTATGAATATCTAGAGTGTCTCATCCTAGATAGCTTCCTCGGTTTATTGTTTTAGAATAGCACGCGAGTTTTCCCCGAGATGTCTTTTCCAAAGTATCTTCATGTTCTTTTTGTGTTCATTAGCACGCGAGTTTTTGTGTATAATATAGTACAGAAGAAGATTTTAATAGGGAAATGAAATGAGCAAAATTCCAGTAGTAAGTGAAGAGCTAATAGCTGTATTAAAGAGAGACTTAAAAAGGTCTACTGATATAGAAGGGGTTAATCACTTAATAGATTTCTGGAGAGAATTTAAAAAGGATCAGCCGGCGCTTTCTGAATTATTACTAAAAGAATTAAAAACTGTAGAGAGTTCTATGGCTAAGGGTTATATGGCTCACGGCGCTTTTATTATATATAATGCTTTAAAGAATCAATTAGAAATAGATGAAATGAATGAGGCTTGGGGAGAATAGGTATGTACTATCCTCTCTAGCTTGATGGTCTATTGTTGGTCTTTAGCACGCGAGTTTTTAAAAATTTTAAATAACCTTTTGACCTTCTTCACGGTGTTCCGCAGGGAGAATCCTCAATGCTATTAGTTTAAATAGCGCGGACAATAGAATAAATGGTACAGATAAAAGAATTCTAGTCTTTTTAATCATAATAAAAAATCCCACCACCACCCCGCAGGCCTAAGCTAGCGGCAACTTTTAAATTCCCTATTACTATACTTGGCTATAGTACAGAAAGTACAATCCAAGAAACTTTCAATATAGGGAATCTTATTAAAAAATAAAAGCCGGTTTTGGAAGGACAATAGTTTAAAGTTAAGAACCGGCATAACTTACTTTATATGGTACTATCGAAACCACTATTGTTAATTTTATAAAAAAAGAATGTTAGGGAATCTCTTTTATAATGAAATAAATTTTTGAGACTCCCCACATTCAAACAATAGGAGGCTGTATGGCATTTGCCACAATATATTATACATCGAATATACTCGTACTGGTAACTATTCTTTGTATGAATTCTTCTATTGAGTTTTTATAACTAAATTACTTTACTTACATCTGTAATCAAAAATCCTTTTTTTCAATACCGATGTACTATATGATACCATACCAATCACCAAACCGCCATTACAAAATTTTCAAAAAGTGGAAATATCAGGAAGTATTTTCCGGCGTATTATAGCAACTAAATTTGCGCGTTTTTTCTTTACTATATTTTCCCTTTATTATGTTTCCTGTATATACAGTATACAAACAAAACCTTTTGGTAATCTGGAAAACAGTTTTAGAAAAATTCAAGAAGGCTCTTGACATTTCCGATATGGTATGTTATATTAGGATTGCGCTCCCAATATATTCCCTTTTCTCTGTACTATCGTGGGTTTGTTACCCAATATCAACAGAAAATTAAATTTTATTAACTTATTGCGCCGGAACGAGGTTCATATGGATAATGAGGATACTAGATTAGGTTATTCTTTTGTATATGCAGGTATTGGTATACTGTGTGTTGCGTTTATATATCTTATAGAGGTGGTTATAAAGATTGTTTTTTAAAAAGACTAGAAAAATAGGGTTTCACGAGCTAATCCATCTCACATACTGCTGGATAGTTTGGCTAACAATTCTATACTACTTTGTGTGCGGTATTCTAAATACTTAACCATTTTATGTTGTGTTGACCACTTTTTCGTGTATAATATAGATGGTAATCTAATA
>Ga0208763_1000148_pt1 | contig 15618 bp, 15 predicted proteins | sample ETNtaG_20_FD_185756 | JGI IMG/M metagenome (GOLD analysis project Ga0208763, IMG submission 185756) | Marine microbial and viral communities from oxygen minimum zone, Eastern Pacific Ocean - ETNP201306PF45B (SPAdes) (version 2) | ecosystem: Environmental > Aquatic > Marine > Oceanic ... | reverse complement strand
GTTTCTATTTTTTCTTTATTAGTTGAAATGGAAACTGGTAAAACTTTACATTCAGAATCTAAATAATAGGATAAATTTTTATCATATACTCTTAAAATTGGTTGTCTCTCTTGCAATTGAACATCAATATTTCCATCGTGATTTAAGTAAACCTTAACATCTTTAATTTGGGGGATTTGTTTTATAGTTTTTTCTATGCTAGCAATATTAAAATCATGATCATCATTGTTGGTTATTTTTATAATATCTTCATGAGTAACAAACCTCTCATCCGAATCATGTAACTCAATCAAATTAAATTTCCTTTCTTTGGTTTGATCATTTTTTAATGTAAAAGACATTAAAAAAAATAATAATATCCCAAGAATAACTAATTTCAAAAAATTTAGAAAATTATTCATTAGCTTAGAATGTTTATAATTGGTTTTACTAAATCACTAATATCTCCAGCACCTAAAGTTAGAACAACATCATTTTTATTTTCTTGTAAATAATTAATGACTGCTTCTTTTTTTAAAATAAATTTTGAGCTATTAGAACATAAATCAAGCAACATTTTAGAGTCCACACCTTTAATTGGCTCTTCTCTTGCAGGAAAAATATCTAATAAAATTAATTCATCCGAAGCTGATAAAGATTCAGCAAATTCAACTGCAAAATCTTGTGTTCTTGAATACAAATGTGGTTGAAAAATTACACTTAATTTTCTATTTGGAAAAGCTCCTAAAACACCACTAATTGTAGATTTTATTTCTTCTGGATGATGAGCGTAGTCATCAATATAGACAACATTTTCATTTGATATATGTATATCAAACCTTCTTTTAATACCCTTAAAACTAGAAAATGACAAAGACAAACTATCATGATCTATATTTAATAGAGTGGCAACAGAAATAGCTGCTAATGCATTACTCACATTATGTTTACCAAGCATAGGAAGAACAATATCCTTTACAACATCACTTTCTTCTCTTGAAGAATATTTAAAGTGATAAGAATTATTTTTGTAAAATAAATCAGACATACAGTAATCTGAGGTAAAGGAGGATGAATAAGTTAGGCATTTAATATTCTTAGGTTTTTCAAAATAATTAACAATACTTTCTTCAATAATTAAATACCCATTATCCTTAATTTGATGTATAAATTGCTGAAAAGAATCAATAAAATCGGTGTGACTTTTGTAAATATCTAAATGATCAGCATCTATTGAAGTTATAACAGCAATATCAGGATTAAGAGTTAAAAATGATTTATCATATTCATCTGCTTCAACTATCAAATAATTACTTTTATCAGATAATAAAAAATTGGAGTTATAATTTTTACTTATTCCTCCAAAAAAAGCAGTACAATCAATTTCAGAATTTTTTAAAACATGAGAAAGCATAATAGATGTAGTAGTTTTTCCATGGGTTCCTGCAATGGCAATTGTATAATAATACTTACTTATTGCACCTAATACAACTGATCTTTTACTAATGGTGAAATTATTTTCTTTGAAAAAAGAAAAAATATTATTGTTAGAAATTGCCGAACTATAGATTACTAATTTATTTTCTTCGCTGGAATTAAAATTTGCAGGTAAAGATCCAGTATTATCCTTATAACTAATATTAACACCCTTATTTTCTAATTCAGAAGTTAGAGATGTTTTAACTTTATCATATCCATATACTTTTTTATTTTGAGACATAAAAAATCGTGCAAGAGCACTCATACCAATTCCACCAATTCCTATAAGGTATATGTGTTCAAAAGATTTAATATTCATTCCTAAACTAATTTTAAAGCATGTTCTGCTATTATGTTAGATGCATCCTTATACTCCATTTTTTTAATATTTTTAGCTAGCTTTTGCATCAAAACAGGATCATTCTTTAGAGAAATAATCTCTTCTACAAGTTTATTATTTGCATCCGAATCTTTAACAAGTAGTGCAGCATTTTTATTAACTAGTGATTGTGCATTTTTATACTGATGATTTTCAGCAACATTTGGGGATGGAATAAGTATTGTAGGTTTTCCTAAAACACATAACTCTGAAATTGCAATTGCTCCAGCTCTGGATACAATTATATCTGCTGCTTCATATGCTAATTCAATTCTTTTTATAAACTTATGCGTAGAAACTCCTTTGGTATTTATTTCCTTTATTTTTTTATTTGCACGTTGAGAAAATGAATCACCAGTTTGCCATATTACATTTAAGCTATTATCTTTTAATTTTTCTAGATCTTTTTCAATAGTTTCATTTATAGTTCGAGCTCCTAAACTACCGCCAATAATTAACACTGTCTTGTTTTTGGAATTTAAACTAAATAATCTTTCAATATCTTTTTCATTTCTAATAGTTTCAATTATATTTTTTCTAACGGGATTACCTGTAATAATAATTTTTTCTTTTGGGAAAAAACGTTCCATATTTTCATACGCTACACAAATTAAGTCAACATGCTTTGAAAGAATTTTATTTGTTATTCCAGCATATGAATTCTGTTCCTGTATTAAAGTTGGGATATTGAATTTAGATGCTATATATAAAATTGGCCCACTTGCAAAGCCACCAGTTCCTATTACTAAGTTTGGTTTGAAATTTATTATTAATAAAATTGATTTAATTAAACTCAAAATCAACTTAAAAGGAAATAATAAATTTCTAAGAATTTCACCTCTGTGAAAACCACTAATCCATAAACCTACAATTTTAAATCCTTCGTTAGGAATTTTTTCCATTTCCATTTTATCTTTTGCTCCTACAAATAAAAAATCAATATTTTGATTTTTTTGTTTTAAAGACTTTGCAATGGCAACAGCAGGAAAAATATGCCCTCCTGAACCACCACCCGATATTATTATTTTAAGCTGTTTCATATCTTCTATCTGATGTGTCATTACTTACACTAAGAATTATACCGACTGTTATACAGGTGAATAAAATTGATGTACCCCCCATACTAATTAGGGGCAATGTTTGTCCGGTTACAGGCAATACACCTACCGAAACCAACATATTTATAAATGCTTGAAAAACTAAACTAAACATTAAACCTACACAAAGTAAGCCTCCAAAAACGCTAGTAATCTTATTTGCTATCCTCAAAGCCCTATAGAATAATATGAGATATAGTAGTATTGGTAATAAAGCCCCAACTATTAGACCATATTCTTCAACCATTATTGCAAAAATAAAATCAGATGATGAATATGGTAATAAATTTCTTTGAGTACTCTTTCCAGGACCTTTTCCTGAAAAACCGCCATTATAAATAGCAACCAAAGCTTGTTGTTGTTGATAATCTTGATTTAATTCTTGTTGTTTTTCATCAATAAAATAACTATCAATTCTACTAACCCATGTTGAAGATCTTGGCATAAATTGGTTTGTAAATTCTGGATTAGTTTTAGCCACAATATAAATCAGAGATGCGCCAAAAAGTCCAACACTAATAATTGAAATTATGTGTTTAATATTTACCTTGGCTACATACATTAAAACCAATCCATTAAGAAAAATTAAAGCAGATGTCGAAAAATTATTTGGAAGAATTAAAGCACAAATAACAAATAATGGAAATAAAATGTAAAAAGAAAGATATTTAAAATTTTTAATATCAGCTCTGTATTTACTTAGCTGTCTAGCCATGAATAATAGAATTGATAATTTAGCTATGTCTGAGGGTTGAAACTGAAAGCCGGCAATAGATAACCATCTTGAAGCACCATTTACGGTAACTCCCATTATAAAAACTAATATCAATAAAACAATACTTATAAAAAATCCAAGCACCCCAATTTTTGCAAAATATTTAAATTTTATTTTGTGTACTTGATATAAAAAAAACAATCCAATAAATAATTTAATTAAATGATTAAATAAAAAATCCCATCCTGCCGTACTATAAACAAGTAAAATAGAAAATATTGATAAAGCAAATACAACTCCCCATATTACTTTATCTCCTTCTAGCTGGATATTTTTTAAAACTTTTAACATTTAAAGTGACCTAACTGTTTTTTTAAATTCACTTCCTCTATGCTCATAATTTTCAAACAAATCAAAACTTGCACATGCAGGAGAAAGTAAAACAGCATCACCAGAACTTGCTATATTATATGATTTCTTTACTGCTTCACTCATATTATTTGCATCCTCAATAATTTCTACTACATTTTTAAAAGAATCTTTGATTTTCTGATTGTCTAATCCAAGACAAACAATGGCTTTGATTTTCTTTTCTTTAGCAACTTTAACTAATTCTTTATAATCATTTCCTTTATCTACACCACCCAAAATCCACACGAATGATTTGTTCATGCTCTCAACAGCATACCATGCTGCATTAACATTTGTTGCCTTTGAATCATTTATAAAATCTATCCCATGAACAGTAATAACATACTCAAGTCTATGTTCAATATTTTCAAAGTCAATAAGTGATTTTCTAATAATCTCATCAGAAACTTCAAATACTCTTGCAGCCATTGCTGCTGCCATGGAATTAAAAATGTTATGTGTTCCATTTAATGCTAATTTTTCTATAGTCATTGCTTTATTGTTTAAATTAATATTTATTTGATTGTTTTTGTAGTATCCTCCATCTACCAGAATTTCTTTTTCTGTAGATATTGGTATTTTTTTTGCATGAGTTTTTAAATCATTAAAACTTATATCATCATGATTATATATCAAAAAATCATTTTTGGTTTGATTTAATGTTATCCTTAACTTGGATTTTATATAATTTTTTAAATCTCCGTTGTATCTATCTAAATGATCTGGAGTAATGTTTAGTAGTATTGAAATATGAGGAGAGAACTTAACTATATTATCTAATTGAAAACTACTTACTTCCAGTACAATAATATCATAATCTCTTTTAGAAATTTCATATGAAAAACTATTTCCAATATTACCTGCTAATAAAACATCTAAACCTGCATCTTTTAAGATTTTGTAGATAATTAATGATGTTGTTGTTTTTCCATTTGTTCCAGTAATTGCAATAATCTTTGCTTTTGTATAGGAATGAGCAAATTCAATTTCTGATAAAAGATTCTTCTTATTTTTTACAATTTTTTTTATTAATTCATTTTCATTTGGAATACCTGGACTTTTTACAATTAAATCGGATTCTAAAATTTTATTGACTGTATGTTTTCCTTCCTCAAAATCGATGTTATTTTGAGCCAATTTTTTCTTATAACTTTCTTTAATTAAGTGTTTATCAGAAACAAAAACATTAAATTCGTGTTTCTTAGCTAAAATAGCCGCACCAACTCCGCTTTCTCCAGCACCTAATATGGAAATTGATTTATTCAATTATCTTAATTTTAATGTTACAACTGTTAAAATTGCTAGCATAACTCCTACAATCCAAAATCTTGTTACTATTTTACTTTCGTGAATTCCCTTTTTCTGAAAATGGTGATGGATAGGTGCCATTTTGAAAATTCTTTTTCCTTCTCCAAACTTTTTTCTAGTGTATTTAAAATAACTTACCTGCATAAGCACAGATAAATTTTCAATCAAAAAGATTCCACAAAGAATTGGAATTAACAATTCCTTTCTTATTAAAATTGCAACAACAGCAATTATACCTCCTAATGAAAGACTACCAGTATCGCCCATAAATACTTGAGCAGGAAAAGAATTATACCACATAAAACCAACACAAGCACCAACAAAAGCAGACATATAAATTACCAATTCACCACTATCTGGTATATACATAATATTCAAGTAATCTGCAGCTATGATATTACCTGAGACGTAACAAAAAAGGACCAAGGCTGCTCCAATTATTGCTGATGTACCTGTTGCAAGACCATCAAGGCCATCAGTCATATTTGCACCATTTGAAACTGCTGTAATTACAAAAATTACTATTAGCACAAATAACAACCAGGAATATTTTACCATCCCATCACCTATCCAAGATGTTAAATTATGGTAATTGAATTCATTATTTTTTAAAAACGGAATGGTTGTTTTAGAAGATTTTTCTGCAGTTACGGAAAAATCATAAACTCCTTCTACCTCAGTTGGTACATTTTTTTCTTTTACAACTATATCAGAATGAAAAACCATTATTAGACCTACTATTAACCCCAAGCCTACCTGTCCTAATATTTTAAATTTACCGGCTAAACCTTTTTTATCTTTTTTAAATACTTTAATATAATCATCAACAAATCCAATAACACCTAACCAGAGTGTTGAAATTAGCATTACCTGTATATAAATGTTTTCAAGTTTGGCAAAAAGAAGTGTAGGTATAATTATTGCTGAAAGGATAATTAAACCTCCCATAGTTGGTGTACCAGATTTTTTATCCTCTCCTTCTAATCCTAATTTCCTTACTTCTTCACCTATTTGGTAATTCTTGATAATCTTAATAATATGTCCACCAAAAACTAAAGAGACAAGTAAGGATGTTATTATTGCAAGAGCAGCTCTAAAAGAGATATAATAAAAAACTCCTGCTCCTGGAATATTATAATTGTTTTCGAAAAATTCAAATAGGTAATATAGCATTACTTTATGTTTGTTTAATTAATTCTAAAATTTTCTCTTTGTCATCAAAAGCCGTCTTCACTCCATTTATTTCTTGAAACTTCTCATGTCCTTTACCTGCCACTAATATTATATCAGAACTTTGCGCAATAGAAAAAGCAGTTTTTATAGCTTGTTCCCTATCATTAATTACTATTGTTTTAGAGAGATTTTTTTTACTGATACCTTTTAGCATATCAGATATTATATTTTCAATTTTTTCACTCCTTGGGTTGTCTGAAGTCAAAATAACATGTGAACTATGATCACAAGCTACTTTTGTCATTAGTGGTCTTTTGAGTTTATCTCTATCTCCTCCGCATCCAAATACAGTAATTAATCTTTGATTTTTTTTCTTTATTGAATTTATAGTAGATATAACATTAACTAAAGCATCTTCTGTATGAGCATAATCTAATATGAAAGAAATGTTTTCATTGTTTTTAAAGGTTTGAAAGCGTCCTTCTGCCGCAGAAAGCAAACTCATATTTCTTAAAACATCATCAATATCTTGATCTAGTAAAACTGCAACAGAATAAATAGATAATAAATTATATGCATTAAAATTTCCTGTTAATTTCACCCACAAACTATGACCATCGATTTCAATTAACATCCCATCTAAGTCGTTTTGAATTATTTTACATTTAAATTCAGAAAAGGATTTTAAAGAAAAAGTTTTCTTAACTGCTTTGGTATTTTGCAAAATATAATCAGATCTTTTATCGTCCTTATTTACCAATGCAATAGAGTTGTTATTTAAATCATCAAAAAATAATTTCTTAGCATTTAAATAGTTTTCAAAATTTTCATGATAATCAAGATGATCGTGTGTAATATTTGTAAAAACAGCAATATCAAAATGTAAACCAAATATTCGTTGTTGATCTACAGCATGTGAGCTAACTTCCATAAAACAATAACTACAGCCCTTATTTACCATTTTACTTAATAGAAAATTGAGCTGTTTAGGATCAGGAGTTGTATGTGTGCTTGTGATTTTTTGGTCAACAATTATATTTTCTACAGTTGATATTAAGCCACAACTATGACCTAAATTGGAAAATAACTGATGTAATAAACTAACAACTGATGTTTTTCCATTTGTACCTGTAACACCTATTAATTTAAGCTTAGTTGAAGGCTTGTCATAAAAGTTTCTTGAAATAATAGATAGAACTGATCTTAAATTTGATGATTTTATATACGTAACGTTCTTTTCAATATGTTTTGGAATGTCACTACAAATTATAGCAGTTGCGCCATTATCAATAGCATTATCTATGAATTCACTTCCATCTATACTTGTTCCAGAAATTGCAATAAATAAATCGTTATTACCAATTTCTCTTGAATCAAAGTGAAAATCATTTATTTCACATTCAATTGAACCAATTAGTTCAACGATTTCAACTCCTTCTAATAAATTTTCTAATCTCATAGTGAAGCCTGTAATTTTATCAATTCATTTTTTGAAAGACTCATTCCTTTTTTTATTGATTGATTAATAATATGACCAGAGCCTGAAAAACTTACTTTTAATCCTGCATTTTCTAAAAGATAAACAGCATCCATTAAATTCATCCCATATAAATTTGGCATTATTCCATTTTCAAAATCATTATCAATATTTCTTCTACTTAGACTTAATTGATCTTTAGAATAATCTTGTGTCATCCATTGCGATGATGTTGTTTGATAATTAAGATTTAAATAATCCAAAACAATATTTGCCTCATTAGTTTTACCTTGAGAGAGATATGGATAATCTTTTACAATTTCTAGTTGAGGAATTTGTTCATGAATAGATATATCTGATGCATATATCTTATCAGATATTTCCTTGAAAATGGGTGCAGCTACATCAGAACCATAAAATCCGTTTTCTTTAGGATTATAAACAACTACTATACAGGAATATTTCGGTTTGTGAGCTGGAAAAAATCCAACAAAAGATGCTCGATATCTTTTATTTTCTTCTTCACTATTTTTTCCATATGCAATTAATGATGTACCAGTTTTACCAGCAATTTTGTACTGATTGTTTCTTATATTTTTTGCAGTTCCTTTATCAACAACATCAATTAAATATGGTATAATTTTATTAATAGATGATTTAGAGCATATAGCAGGATTAATGATTTCTTTTGAATGCTTAGCAACCTGCTGACCATCCTTTAAAATTTCAGAAGTAAAAAGTGGTTTAACCATAACACCTTCGTTAGCAATTGCGTTGTAAAAAGTCAACATATGTATTGGAGAAATCCTTAATGAATATCCAATTGACATCCATGGCAATGTAACTCCTGACCATCCTGGTTTACCTGGTTGTTTTATTAATAAATTATTTGGATATGGAAGCTCAAGCTCTAAAGGGGTACATAAACCCATTTTGTATATTCTATCAATAAAAGACTGAGGTTTATCTTTATAAGATTTGTTAATTATTTTTGAAATACCAACATTTGATGATTTCACTAATGCCTCTCCAATAGTAATTTTTCCATACCCCCCTTTTCTAGAATCTTTCATTACTTTGTCATAAAACTGATAAGTCCCGTTTTCAGTATCAACAGAGTCTGAAAGAGAATAAAACCCATCCTCTAAACCTGCTAGAACAGAAGCGAGTTTAAAAGTAGATCCTGGTTCAGAATGTTCTGCTATAGCATGATTATAATATTCATCAAAATCACCATTTTCGTATTTTAAATTTGCTATTGCCTTTACATGTCCTGATTCAACTTCCATTAAAACAACTGTACCCCAATCGGCTTCATGAAACTTTAATGATTTTTTTAATGCTTTTTGAGCAACATCTTGAAAGTCAATATTAATTGTTGATACTATATCACTACCTGATTTTGGGAGAGAATTTAACTCTGAATCTTCATTCCTCCAGAAATTTTTTGCAATCCTTTGTTTTAACTGCCAGCCATCAACACCAGAAAGGGTTTGATTATATGCTCTCTCAAGTCCAATTGGATTAGCGTCTCTCAGTAAACCAACTGTTCTTTTTGCTAATAAACCAAAAGGATTTTCTCTGTTTAACCTTTCCTCAACAATTAAACCACCCTTGAATTTTCCAAGTTTTAAAATTGGAAAACTTTTCATTAAATTCAGTTCATTATGTGTTACCTTATTTTTAAGTTTTACATATTTATTCTTTTCTTTTAATCTTGATTTTCTTAAATATTTTTCATATTCAGAAGCAGATTTATTACCAAATAAATTGTGTAATGAAATTGACAAATCACCTATATCTGAGTTAAATACATTATCATCAATCACACTCAAATCCATATAAACATTATATAATGGCATTGAAATTGCAAGTAATGAACCATCATCAGAAAAAATATTTCCTCTAGAGGCTTTAATTTTAAATAATTCAGGCAGATTAACAGACGTAATTTCTTGATCTATCCTTTGAATAATCAATATTTTAGAAATAACAACAACAGCAATGAAACATATAAAAACATACAACGATACTATTCTAGTACTAATTCTATTTTTCATTTATATCAATTATATATGCTGGCTTCGTAGAAGTTTTAATACCTTGATTTTCTACCAATTCTTCAATTTTAGATCTTTTGTATAAGCTCATTAATTGTGATTTAGTTGTTATATAAGTTAAACGCAAGTCAGCAACCTCTTTTTCTAGATTTATGGATCTCTTTTGTAATTTTTCGGCATTAAAAGAAATCCTAATATTAATCATTAGTAGAAGTACTATTAACAGTAAAAAAGGAAGATATTTGGTGTTGTGCTTTTTAGAAAAAAAATCACCTTTTAAAATAGACAAAAAAGATATTTTAGATTTTTTCTGTTTCATACTAGATTTTTTCTGCTATTCTTAATTTTGCACTTCTAGCTCTAGAATTTACATTACACTCAGAATCTGTAGGGACAATAACTTTTTTGTTTATTGGAGTTAGCTGTAATTTTCTATTTCCAAAAAAATCATTTTCATCAATTCCATCTACATTTCCTTTTGTAATTAAATTTTTGATTAGCTTATCTTCTAAAGAATGATAAGAAATTACAACTAATCTTGCCTTATCGTTCATCAAATCAACCACATCATTTAATAGATCTTTAAGAGCATTTATTTCATCATTAACTTCAATTCTTAATGCTTGAAAAAATTTTGATAAAAATTTATTCTCTATTTTTTTTGGATAAAAAGCAGATAAAATATCTTTAAGTTGAGAAGTAGTTTCAATTTTATTATCAAGCCTATATTTGACTATTTTTTGAGCTATTTTTCTAGATTGTTTAATATCTCCATATTCATAAAGCACTCTGGCAATCTCTTTTTCAGAATAAGAATTCAAAATCTCACTGGCGTCAAGATCAGCATCAGAGTTCATTCTCATATCAATAGTATTCTCAAATCTGTGAGCAAAACCACGCTCTGGTACATCGATTTGAAATGACGAGATTCCTAAATCAGCTATTAGACCATCTATTTTTTGAACACCTTCAAGTTTTAAGAAATTTTTAACGAATCTAAAATTCGATCTAATTAATTTAAAATTATCAGATTCTATTGTGTTATTAATAGCATCGATATCTTGATCAAATCCATAAAGAAATCCATTTTCCAGTTTTTTAAGAATTTCTTTTGAATGCCCACCTCCTCCAAAAGTTACATCAACATATATACCATTAGGCTTAATATTCAAACCCTTTATACTTTCGTCTAGTAGTACTGGCTTATGGTATGTCATTAAAATTTTTATTTCCCATTACTTCCTCTGCTAAGTCACCAAATTTTTTCAATGACTTTGAAACAGATTTTTCATATTCGTTTTTATCCCAAACTTCAATAATATTTACAGATGAGGAAAGGACAATTTGTTTTTCTAAACCAGCAAATTCTAGAAGATCTTTTGGAATTAAAACCCTAGATGAAGAATCTGCATTTACAATTTTTAACCCTGACATATATGATCTGATAAAGTCATTATTTTTCTTAACAAAGCGATTTAGCTGATTAACTTGATCAACTATTTTTTTCCATTCAGACATTGGATGAATTTCTAGGCACTTATTAAAAACACTTCTTTTGATAACAAATCCATCTTTTAAAACAGGAGCAATTTGTTTTTTCAAAGGAGAAGGAAGCATAATTCTTCCTTTAGAATCAGCTTTACATTCATATGTTCCTAGAATATTAATCATAACTGTAAATATAATAAATTACCCCACTATTTACCACAATATCCCACTTTGTTGAAAACTTTTACCACATAACTACATTTTTCAAAAAAGATGGATAAAATCAGAAGAGGAAAATCTCTTAATTTTAATTTTCGTTAATTTGTAACTTAGAAAAAACTAGAATGGTTAATTCATCTGGAGGTTTTACATTTTTTGAAAAAGGTCAAGGCAAGCCAATAATATTGTTGCATGGATTAATGGGTGGTGTAGAAAATTTTGGTGAAATGGTTGATTTTATATCTCATGAATACAAAATTTACGGCTTAGACTTAAAATTATTTGAAACACCTTACTTAAAATGTTCTGTTAAAAACAAAGCTGAATACCTTCTTAAGTTTATGGATCATCTAAAAATTGAAAAAGCATCACTTTTAGGAAATTCAATGGGGGGACATATTGGTTTAATTTTTACAAAATTATTTCCAGATAGAGTTGACTCATTAATTCTTACAGGAAGTTCTGGACTGTATGAAAATGCATTTGGAAACTCTTTTCCAAGAAGGGGAGATTATGATTACATAAAAACTAAAACAGAAGAAGTTTTCTATGACCCAAAAGTTGCTACAAAAGATTTGGTAGATCGCGTGTTTAAAATAACAAACAAGAGAGATACAATAATAAGACTACTAGCTTTTGCTAAATCTGCAATAAGACATAATATGGCTGAAGATTTACCAAAAATGAAACTGCCTGCATGTCTGATTTGGGGAAAAGAAGACAAAGTAACACCTCCTCATGTTGCTGAAGAATTTCATTCATTACTACCAAATTCTAGCCTTTTCTGGGTAGACAAATGTGGTCATGCTCCAATGTGGGAACACCCAAAAGAATTTAGCGAAATAGTTCTAAAGTGGCTTAACGCCAACATTTAAAATGACTATTAAACAAGCGTCTTTTGTTATTAGTAATACTGATTACAAAAAATGCCCAGATGACAATAAAAATGAATACGCGTTTATTGGCAGATCTAATGTTGGAAAATCTAGCCTCATAAATGCGTTGACAAATAACAAATCATTAGCTAAAACATCAAGCAAGCCAGGCAAAACTCAACTAATCAATCATTTTTTAATAAATAAAGAATGGTACATGGTAGATTTGCCTGGATATGGTTACGCAAAAACATCAAAAACCAACAGAGCTATTTTTCATAAAATGATAAGTGATTATCTTAAGAACAGAGAAAAATTAATTTGCTTATTTGTTTTAATCGATTGTAGACATAAATTACAAAAAATTGATAATGAGTTTATGCAATGGCTTGCTGAAAACCAAATTCCTTTTTCAATAATTTTTACAAAGACAGACAAATTGAGTAAAAATAATTTAACAAGTAAGCTAAAAAACTTTAAAAATGAGATGCTTGAAAGCTGGAGCGAATTACCAAAAACATTCACAAGTTCCGCAATAAAAAAAGAAGGTATAATAGAAATTATAAGTTACATATCCAATCTAAACAAGGAAGTAAGCTAACCCAAAATCTTTGTTTGTTTAGCAAAAAAATCACAATAATCTCTGAGTGCATTAGCAAGTTTTTCTTCACCAGTCGATTTTTCTAATGACGTAGCCATACCCATCATATTTTGATGATATAAAATAAACATATCATTAACTGGCATATCTTTTGTCCAAATATCAACTCTTAATGTTTCTTTTCGTGTAGCATCCCATGCTGCTACCATAAGGGCTTTTAATGCAATTGCAGAATTGTTGGTTTCTTCGCCAATCATACTAATTGATTCAGGAAGATTATTTTCATCTAATTCAACTTCAAATTTTAATGTCTTTTTCATTTTTTATGGTTTATATTTTGATTTGTTTAAAATACTGTTGTAGTCTGTATCATTCATTAATTCATTTAAAGTTACATCTCTATTTTTTTGCATATAACTTTTAACTATTTCATAGCCAATATAATAAGCTATCCTTGATGGAGAATCTTGTGGCATTCCCTTTGAAAAGGGAGCATGATTTAAATAAGTTCTATAATCTTTTTGTTTTGTAGAAAATAGAATGTCATTTTCAATGAGAAAAGCCCAAATTGAAGCTTCACTTTTTTTACACCAAGATAAATCAGATATACTATATCTCAATAATCTATCCATTGATATATCAGGCATTGTTTTGGAAAGAAGAAACATAATTTTTCCCTTATAAATTAATTGAGATAAAAAATTAACATTCTTATTTGTATGAGTGAAAAAACTATCATACCATGCTTCCATTACATTTGGAACAAGGAATTTTAATTGTTTTTGATATTTCAAATATTCAGGATCATTTAATCTTTGATAAAAAATACTCTTATCGCCAAGATAAAAATCTAAACCAAGTGCTATTATACTATCTTGCACAATAACCCCATAATTAAAACCACTAAACATAGAAACAATTCTAGGATTAGAAAATTCTGGGAAAAAATTATTAAAATTTAGAAAAGCTTTTGATAATTCAAGTTCACTCTCATTTAGATTTTTAAATTTCACTTGAATACTATCATAGACTTCCATCATATCATCATTATTGATAAACGAAAGTAGTGCTGAGTTTATTAAATTAAAATCATTTTCTCTAGTAACAAATGAATAATAAACATCAGAGAATTGACCAATTTGACTTTCCCATTCCTGTCTGTTTTCAACTATATTATCTTCATTCGAATTAAATAAAATGTCTTCAAAACGATAAATATTTATTTCATTTTGTTTTTCAATATTTGTGCAACATGATAAAAAAAGAAAAAAGAAAAAAGGATAAATCAATTTCATATTAACAAAGATAATAATCTCGTAAATTTGCAACAATATTATGAATACAAAAGAAGTAATTGAACATATTAAGAAATGGCTATGTAGTTATCATTCTCAATCATCAACTAAAGGTTTCGTGATTGGTATTTCTGGAGGTATTGATTCTGCTCTAACTTCAACTCTAGTTGCTGAAACTAATATCCCTCTTCTTTGTATTGAAATGCCAATTAACCAAAATAAAAATCAAGTAAGTAGAGGTAAAAATCACATTTTATGGCTAAAAGAAAATTATAATAATGTAAAATCTATTGAGTGTGATTTAACTGGAATTTTTGAGCAATTTAAATCAATAAGTGCAGAAAAGAACAAAAATCAATTACTTGCCTTAGCAAACACAAGATCTCGACTAAGAATGACAACGCTTTACTATTATGCTCAATTAAATAATGCACTAGTAGTTGGCACAGGCAACAAAGTTGAAGATTTTGGAATAGGTTTTTACACAAAATATGGTGATGGTGGTGTTGATCTAAGTCCTATTGCTGATTTAATGAAATCAGAAGTTTTTCAATTAGCTAAAGCTCTAAAAATTAATAAAGAAATACTAGTTGCTCCACCAACAGATGGACTTTGGGATAACGATCAAACAGATGAAGATCAAATTGGAGCAACTTATGATGAATTAGAGTGGGCTATGAAAAATAAAGAGACAAAAAACCTCTCAAAAAGACAACAAGAAGTTATTGAAATATATAACAAATTTCATGCTGCAAACAAGCACAAAATGATGGCAATACCTGTGTGTAATATCCCAGATAATCTTAAAAGCAAATAAGTATTTACTATTCATTTTTCTTAGTTAGTTGAATATTTTTTTAAATTAGCGTAAACAACAAATAATAAATTATGAAAAATATTGAGACACCTTTAACTTGGGGTTTAGGAATTCTTGGACTAGTACTAATTCTATTAAGCTCTTTAAACACAACATCTACAAATTTTAATATTAGTGATGTAAAATCTGATGCTAATTACGGATTTGACTTGAATCACGATCATGAAATTCAAGAAGCTACTGTA
>Ga0208763_1000147_pt1 | contig 15665 bp, 14 predicted proteins | sample ETNtaG_20_FD_185756 | JGI IMG/M metagenome (GOLD analysis project Ga0208763, IMG submission 185756) | Marine microbial and viral communities from oxygen minimum zone, Eastern Pacific Ocean - ETNP201306PF45B (SPAdes) (version 2) | ecosystem: Environmental > Aquatic > Marine > Oceanic ... | reverse complement strand
AATGGTGTTAATCCTGATGAAGTTGTTGCATCTGGAGCTGCTATTCAAGCTGGAGTACTAAAAGGTGATGTAAAAGATGTTCTTTTATTAGATGTTACACCACTTACTTTGGGTGTTGAAACTAAAGGTGGAATCATGACCAAAATGATTGAAAGAAATACAACAATCCCTACTAAAAGATCAGAAGTATTTAGTACAGCTGAAAACAATCAAACCCAGGTTGAAATACATATCTTGCAAGGTGAAAGAGAAATGGCTTCTGGAAATAAGTCTCTAGGGAGGTTCACTTTAACTGATATACCCGCAGCTATGGCCGGTACGCCACAAATAGAGGTAACTTTTGATATCGATGCTAATGGTATTGTAAATGTTAATGCTAAAGATCTAGGAACAGGTAAAGAGCAGGCCATTACCATTACCGGTGGTACAGCACTTGAAGAAGATGAAATCGAAAGAATGGTAAAAGATGCTGAACAACACGCTAATGAAGATGCAAAAAAGAAAGAGCTTGTTGAAACCAGAAACATGGCTGAAGGCATGGTTACCTCAACTGAAAAAATGTTGGAAGAAAATAAAGATAAAGCAACAGAAGAAGAGGTGGCAGCAATCAATGATGCAAATGATAAATTGAAAAAGCTTTTAGAAAATGAAGATTTATCGATTGATGATTTGAAAAATGGTATTGATGAACTTGCAAAAGCCAGTCAATCATTTGCTGAGAAATTGTACGCGGAAGCTCAAAATGACACTGCTAACCCATCTTCAGATGAGTCAGATGACGTAGTTGAAGGTGAAGTTGTAGAGGATGAGTAAAGAGGAAGAGTCTTTGATTGAGGAAGTAGATAATACTTCTGACGAACCTTCAGAAGATGAAGAAGTAATCGAGGAAACTTCTGTACCTCTTTCGCAATATGAAAAAATAAAAGATGACTATCTGAGGCTTGCCGCTGAATTCGACAATTATAAAAAGAGAACTGACAAAGAAAAAGAAAGCATAGGTGCAGCATCTGTTGCTTATTTTGTTAACTCTTTGTTTCCACTAATTGATAACTTTGAAATGGCTATGAATCAAGAGGAAGTTTCAAAAGAACTTGAAACTTTCAACAACCTCTTAACTTCAGTTTTAGAAGGGCTACAGGTTGAAGAAATTGGAACTATTGGAGAAAATTTTGATCCTTCTATACATGAAGCTGTTGAGCATTCAGGAGAGGGTGACACTCAAATAGTTGAAACAATTTTAAGAAAAGGTTATCTATTTCAAGGTAATTTAATACGCCCTGCAATGGTAAAAGTTAAAAGTGAGTAGGGACTGGTTAGACAAGGATTTCTACGCCACACTAGGTGTCTCAAAAGATGCTAGCACTGAAGATATAAAAAAAGCGTATAAGAAATTAGCCAGAGAAAATCACCCAGATTTAAACCCAGGTGATACAGAGGCAGAAAAAAAATTCAAAGAGATTTCAGAAGCAAGCTCAGTTTTAGGAGATGAAAGAAAAAGACAAGAATATGACCAAGTACGTGCAATGGGAGCATCAGGTTTTGGAGGCTTTGGTGGTCAAGGATTTAATGTAGATGATTTTGGAGACCTGTTTGGAAATTTAGGTGATATTTTTGGTTTTGGCGGATCTGGAGGAAGACGAAAAGGCCAAACTTATCAAACAAATATAAACATATCTTTTAATGATGCAGCTAAAGGCGTTGAAACAGTAATACCTCTTCGTAAAGAAGTAGCTTGTTCTGCCTGTAAAGGTACAGGTGCCGATAAAGGGGAAGCATTTCACAGATGTAACATATGCAATGGAAGCGGGCAAACTGCCTCCAATCAAGGTTTCTTTTCTTTTGCTCAAACTTGTTCTGCTTGTAAGGGTCAAGGGAATGTTATTGATAAAGCATGTAAAACCTGTAGGAGTTCTGGTGCTGTAATTGAAAATGAATCTATAAAAGTAAAAGTTCCAGCTGGAGTAGATAACGGAACAGTTATTAGATTACGCGGCAGAGGCGGTCCAGGAGACGCAGGCGCACCAGATGGAGACCTCTTGGTTCAGGTTGGTGTTGAACCACACAAATTCTTTAAAAGAAATAACAGCGACCTTATTCTTGAAGTTCCTTTACTTTTTACGGAAGCAGCCCTAGGTTCAAGCATCAAAATTCCTACTCTTGAAAAATCAGTAACTTTAAAAATACCTGCTGGTACTCCTAGTGGAAAAACTTTTAAAATTAAAAGTGAAGGCATAGCTCCTCAAGGCAGAAGGCCTGGAGATTTATATGTAAAAGTATTTATTTCTCCACCATCAAATTTATCAAGATCTGCAAAAAAACATCTTGAGAGTTATCGTGATCAATTTGAATCTGGAGACAGTCCAAGGGATTATTTATATGAGTAGCGATGACTCCAAGGCTATTTATTTTATTTCAGTAGCCTCTACCCTTTCAGGTATCCATCAACAAACAATAAGAACCTATGAGCAAAAAGGTTTAATTAAGCCATTCAGAACTGGTGGAGGAACAAGAAGATACTCCCAGGAAGACATAGATAAATTAATCCAGATTCAAAATTTATCCCAAAGAGGAATCAACTTAGATGGAATAAAAATTATTTATGAAATGAAAGATAAAATTGAAGAATTACAGAACAAACTTATTTACTTAGAAAATGAAATTTCAAATCAAAAAATAGATTCCAAAAATAAAGAAAAAGAAATTCACCAAAGCTATAAGAATGAAATTGTTAAAAAAACAAATAACTCTTTAAAGAAAAACATATAAAATAAAGACAATGGATACTGGAAATATAATAGCTTTTTTAAAAAAATTTAGCTTTGGAAGACTAATTGGTTCTGGAATTGTTCTCAGAGTTTTAATTGCTATTGTTGATGGTATCTTTGATCTTGAAATTAATGAACTTCCTAATTTTAACTTGTATATATTTGGGATTGCATTAGCTTACACCATTCTTTGGATGTTTAATAAAAGCTACTCTGAAGAAGAATAAACTAATTTTTATATTTATTAATAAAGTTCTCAATCTTATTTTCTAAAATAGGAAGTGTAATTCCTCCGTCACATAAGACTTCGTCATGAAAATATCTAATATCAAACTTATCACCAAGCTCATTTTCAGCTTTTCTGCGCAGTTCTTCGATCTTTAATTGTCCCATTTTATATGAACACGCTTGCCCAGGCCAGGCAATGTATCTGTCAGTCTCGATTTCTGCATTTACAGCTTCGATTGGAGAGTTTGCTTTAAAAAATTCAATTGCTTTATCTCTTGACCAACCCATTCCATGCATGCCTGTATCAAGAACAAGACGACAAGCTCTCCACGCATCATTTCCAAGCCTACCTAGTTGTTGAACGTCATTAGAGTAAAGTCCCATTTCATTTGCTAGTTGCTCAGAGTAAAGACCCCAGCCCTCTACAAAGGCTGTAGAGGCAACATATTTTTGGAAGTCCGGTACGTCTTGAAGCTCAACTGCAATAGTTCTATCCAAGTGATGGCCTGGTATTGCCTCATGGAAAGCAACAGATTCTGCTTCAAATATGCTTTTTGTTTCAGCTTTGTACGTATTTAAGAAGTATGTCCCATCTCTAGAACCGTCAGGTAACGGTGGGTAGTAGTATGCAGGAGGAGCATGTTGTTCAGATTCTGCTGGAACTGGTAATACTTTACATGGAGATTTTGGAAATATAGTAAACCATTGATCTAGAGGTTTGTAAGCTCTTTCAATAGTATCAACAGCTAATTGAAGCATCTGCTCTTTGCTTTCATATCTCATTGAAGGCTCTGTTTGCATTTTTTGTAAGACTTCTTCAGGGGTGCTGACTCCAGGAAATACATTTTCTCCAATTTCAAAGAATTCTTTTTTAAGTCTTTCTATTTCAGAAAGTCCTACTTCATGAACTTCTTCTACTGTTATGTTCTTATGTCCTGTGTATTTTCTGAGCGCTCTCAGATAAGTTTCTTCGCCCCCATCAATCCACATTATTCCAGAATGCTCATCCGAACGTCCTTTGGGAATGTGATCTGATTTTAATTGCTCTAAATAAGCCAGGACAGTTGGCCTAATATTTGAATCAATAATTTTTTTAGCTTTCTCTTTCCAATCAGATATGAATGGCTCTGAAATTTCTGGTGAAAAATTAATTAATAATAATGGATCTTCTTCTAGTGATGAACCCAAATAATTTTCTAATTGATCAATTGTTCTAAGTAAGTTTCTTTCTGTAGCTACTCTATTATTTTTTAGACCAATCTTCTGTACTTCAGCTATTTGTGTATATAGTCTTTTGTAAAGTTCTAGCCTTTTTAAAAGCATATCTGCAGATTCTGAATCTGGAACAAACATTTGTTGGTTATAGTCAATGAGGAATCCTGTGAAACCTGAAACACCTGCTCCAAACTCCCAGCTTCTATCCAGAAGAGAGTCTTTATTAGAACTTAAAGCAAACTCTAACATTCCGTACGTTACTTTTTCTCTATTTGATAAGGATTCAGCATTTATACTCTCAAGTCTTAAAGTAAAATCATTCACTGCTTTGGTTTCTTTTTCAAAGGTTTCCTCATTCAACTCTTCTATTTGATCAAAATACTGTTTATGGCCCCTCATGATTGCTGATGTAGGCGAAGAATCTAGAGAGTTTTGAAAAAAGTCGCTAGAGAGCTGTTGTAAGTCACTATTTGTCATTGATTTCCTTTTTTAAATTTTTAATTTCGTTTTCTAGTTTATCAAGCTTCTGACCTAGTTCATTGATAGTAATTTCTTTATCATTAAAGCTAGATATAAAATATGATGATACAGCAGCTGTAATTGTTGCAATGAACCCAATACCCATAATCATCAAAGAACTTGCAATTATACGTCCTAAATTAGTGAGCGGAGTTATATCACCGTACCCCACAGTAGTAATTGTTACAAGTGCCCACCATAGTCCATCACTATAAGACTCCACATCGGGTTCTGAAATATAAAACAAAAAACCAAAAAATAAAACAATGCCAATTGTGGCGTACACAATAAACCTGAGTCCTTTTGAATTAAAAATTGATTTAACTGTTGTTCCAAATCTACTTAGTAATGCAGCAAGTCTAAAAAATCTTAATCCATTCAATAATCTTGGTAGGCGTACAAATCTTAAAAACCCTGAAGACTGCAAGCCTTCAGGAACAATTGGAAATGAAAAAATAACAATTATTAATTCAATTTTGTGACTTTTAATAAATTTGATTTTGTCCTCAGCAAAGTAAAACAAAATAACGTATTCCAGCAAAAACACTATCCAAATTCCCCAATTTAAATATAAAGCTACTGAATCAAGTGATTGTTGTGAATACTCAATGATTAAGACTGGTATGAGCATCAAGACAGATATCATTACCGGTACTTCGAAAAACTTCTCTGCCTTTAAATAACTCTGATTATTCATATTGATATTATAAAACTAGCTATGAAAGATTTACATTAGTATTCTAAAATATAAGTATGAACAGGGCTTTTTTCATAATTTTATTTGTTGCATTATTAATCATTCCCCTAAGTATTAATAACGTCAACAATGAAGGCATTAGCTACTTTGAGTTGATTGCTGAAATTGGGATAGGAATGTTAGAAGATTCTGAAACAGAAAAAGAAATAAATATTGTTGTTTCTGAGAGTCAAAAAAATAAAATTACTAAAAAACTTAACTCCTTAAATGATTCCAATAATAATTTATTGAGTCAGTTTGAAGCTTTACAAACAGAAACATTAAAGGATGTGAATGCTTATGTAGCTAAAGAGAACTGGAAACAATTTAGTGAAACAAATGGAGGCATAAAGGGGATTTACTTGAGCGGTTATCATTTACTGATTGAGGAAAAAATTAAGCCAATTAAAGAGATTGTCAATAACACAGTTGTAAATACTATTGTTCTAGATGTTAAAACCGACAATGGCCACCTAATGTATGACAGTCAAATAGATTCTGTTGCGGAATTAAAAAATGAAAGAATAAAATATGACTCCACAACACTGCAGGAACTTCAAAATGAGTTAGACATTTATTTAGTTGGCCGGGTTGTAGCTTTTCAAGATCCGATTTTTTCAAGAAAATATATAGAATCGGCAATTATAGATTCCAAAACAAATTCTCCTTATTCACAGAATGGTCAGTACTTTCTTGATCCGAGTGACAAAAAAAGTAGGGAGTATGTATTAAACATTGCGCTTGAAGCATGTTTGCTAGGTTTTGATGAAATTCAATTTGATTATATTAGATATCCAGACACTAGCTACCAAGGACTGGTATACGATGAAGTGAGTAGCTTTGAAAATAGAACAAAAAATATTAATTCCTTCCTATCTGAAGCTACAAAAGCTTTACATGATATTGGCTGTCTAGCTTCAGCAGATATATTTGGATATGTCCTAAATGCCAAAAATGATAACGGTATTGGTCAATATTTAGAAACAATTGTAGAGAGTGTAGATTTTATTTCACCAATGGTTTATCCGTCTCATTATTCGAGAGGGTCTTTTGGGTACGACTATCCTAATAGCCACCCATATGAAGTTGTAACAGCAGCATTAAACCGAGGTCTTTCAAGAGGCATCAACGAAGAGCAACTTAGACCATTTCTTCAAGGTTTTTGGCACACTTCAGAAGATGTTGCATTGAATATTAAGGCTGCAGAAGACAAAGGTCTTGACTGGATAATTTGGAATAATTCTAGTGTGTATCAAATAGATTTCTTTACTACAATCCAATCATGAGCTACAAAGGTGAATTTAAAAACTATCTTGATGAGCTTTATGAAAGCTTGTGCGAAGTAAGTGACTGGATGTATGAAAATCCTGAGTTAGGATTTCAGGAATTCAAAACATCAAAATATCTAGTAGATTACATCGAAAAAAATTCTCAACCCGTAAATTATCCCTCTCATGGCCTAGAAACAGCCTTTGATGTAACGTATGGCAAAGAAGGTCCACTGGTAGTTATCTGCGTCGAGTACGATGCTTTGCCTGAAATTGGACATGCTTGTGGACATAACATTATTGCAACCGCTTCAATTGGTGCAGGCATGGGGTTAAAAGATATTGCATCAAAATTGGGAATAAGAGTAAAACTTTTAGGCACTCCTGCCGAAGAAGGTGGTGGTGGAAAAATTATTCTTATTGATGAAGGAGCCTTCGAAGATGCCTCTTGCTCTATGATGATACATCCTGGATATGAAGATGTAGTCAACCCCACATTTACCACTATTCAACAATACACTGTTGAATATTTTGGTAAAGACGCTCATGCTGCTGGAGCACCTGATCAAGGGATCAATGCATTAGATGCTCAAATTCAGTTATTTGTTAATGCCTCAACTTATAGACAACAAATGGTTCAAAGTAATCGAATGCATGGAGTAATACGAGAAGGTGGGTTTAAGCCTAACATTATTCCTTCATATACGAAATCAGAATGGTACTTAAGGTCTCTTGACAAAGAAGGGCTTGATCAACTTGAAAGCGATTTTTATAATTTTGCAAACGCGGCAGGCATGTCAACAAAATGCGAAGTAAAAATTTCCTCACCAGACTATAGGTACGAAGAAATCAAAAATAATCAAACACTTTACGAACTTTTTACTGAAAATGCTAAAGATGTAGATAGAAAAATGATATTACAAAAAGATGCTACAAGACCGGGGTTGGGGTCAACCGATATGGGCAATGTTTCTCAAGTTTTTCCATCTATACATCCTATGCTATCAATTGGCGAAAAAAATGCTGTTAATCATCAGCCTGAGTACGCAGCAGCTACATTAACTGAAGGTGGTCATAAGGCAATATATGATGGTGCATACGCAATGGGAGCATCCATCATTGATTTAGCTGAAAAAAATCTTTGGGATAAACTTTAGAGAATCTGGCTTAAGAAAAGCTTGGTTCTATCACTCTTTGGATTATTAAAGAATTCCTCTGGTGTATTTTGCTCAACAAGAAGGCCGTCATCAAATAACATAACTCTGTCCGCTACTTCTTTTGCGAAACCCATTTCATGTGTAACAACTATCATAGTCATACCTGATTGAGCAAGTTCTTTCATAACGTCTAAAACCTCTTTAATCATTTCGGGGTCCAACGCGGATGTTGGCTCATCAAATAACATAATTTTAGGTTCCATAGCTAGTGCCCTAGCTATAGCTACTCTTTGTTGCTGGCCACCAGATAATTGCCCAGGAAATTTTTGTGCTTGTTCTGGAATTCCAACTCTCTCAAGAAGTTCCATGGCTTTTTCTTCGGCTTCAGAACGATTTTTCTTTCTTACCCATATTTGTGCAAGAGTAATGTTTTGCATGACTGTTAAATGAGGAAAAAGGTTAAAGCTTTGAAAGACCATCCCTACTTCTGATCTAATTGCTTCAATATTTTTTAAATCATTTGTAAGTTCAATACCATCAACAATTATTTGGCCTTCTTGGTGTTGCTCTAATCTGTTTATACATCTAATAAATGTTGATTTACCTGAACCTGAAGGACCTGCAATGACAAGCACTTCACCCTCAGCTACATCCATAGTGATGCCTTTTAATGCTTGGAAATCTCCAAACCATTTTTTTACATCTTTAACCTGAATTATGCTCATAAGCTATTACCTCTCTCCTAATCCTAACTTCTTTTCAACTTTCATGCTTCTTCTTGAAAGTGTAAATGTAAATATCCAATATACAATTGCGACGAAAATTAAGTTTTCTCTATCATGACCTACAAAGTTTACTGGTATAGATTGATTTCCGATAACAGTTTTTCCAATTGTAAGGAAGTCAAATAATCCAATTATTGTTACCAAACTAGAATCTTTAAAAGCCGTAATAGCACTGCTGACTAATGTAGGAATAACAGCCCTTAAGGCTTGTGGCATTACAATTAAAGATATTTTTTGAAAAGGGCTCATTCCTATAGCGTCTGCAGCTTCATATTGACCTTTTGGAATAGATTGCAATCCTCCTCTAATATTTTCGGCAAAGTATGCTCCACTAAAGAAAGCAGTGACCATTAAGACTCTTACTATAAGATTGAATTCAACACCCGCAGGTAAGAATACAGCCAAAGTAACGCTTGCGAAAAATAACCAAGTTATGTATGGAACAGATCTGGTTAACTCAATTATTCCTGTACATACAATTCTTATTATTGGTAATTTTGAATTTCTTCCTAATGCCAGTAACACACCCAAAGGAAATGAAACATATGTTCCGAATATAGCAAGTAACCACGTCAAAGAGAACCCACCAAAAATACTTGAACCAGGTACTACAATTCCTGTATCTGAGGCACCTCCTCTAAGCAGAAAGGTTAGTGTCACTAATGCGACCGCCCATACAATTAACAAACTTCTTTTACCCTGTGAAGAAGTTGATACAGCTGGAACTACAACTGAAAATAGAGCTATTAGAAGTAAGCAGGTTTTTGCCAACATTGGTAAACCAGAAAATACACCGACTATGGTCAAAAGAAATGTCACCCCTAAGTAAGCTGAGTAATATTTTTTAAACAATGAGTTATTCACAAAAGTAATAACAAGGAATCCCCAAAGTAAAAATATTCCAAATATAGGTAAGTCACTACCAAGCACTGCTGACATATCAATTTGAGGTTTTTTGAAAATCCAGGAAAAAATTAAAAGAGGTAATAAGAACCAGGACAAAGACATTACTGATTTAATGCTTTTTACATTCTTGAGATACATGCCAATAAAATAACTTGCTAAAAATGACACAAAAATTACTGTCCACGGAATTTTTGTGGTACTTGCTATCGGCATTAATGGGTCTGGGCTAATTCTTTCGTTACTAGAATCTAATTGGATAGTTGGAAGTTTTATGAACCAAAGCAGCGCAACAGGAATAAACAAATAAAAGAAAACCATATCGGAACCATTTACGGTGAACTTTATATTTGCAAACCTAAGGCCAAAAAATAATGCACAAAAAATAACAACTGGAATTAATATCCCTAACCTTGTATCCATTGAAAATACTTCTTCGGTTACGACTGATCCATCAGTCCCCATAAAACTAGAGTTGGTTGGGGCGATAATTGTGAAAAACAAAACTCCAAGACCGCCTTTGAAAAAAGAATTAAAAATATGTGCGCTTTCAACTCTTTCTTCACTTCTCCAGATACCAATTGATAACCCTGCAAGAACAAAAGTAATACCTACTGAGAGCCAAACTCTAATGAAATCTTCTTCTGGATATGCCTGAACCATATACAGCTGCATATTATTTAATACTGCAAGCCAGTCTTTGTCTGAAGTCAGTGCGAAACCAAGCATTCCTCTGAAAAAATTTATAACAAGATAGGTTGTAGCAATGGTTAAAACTGCGGATCCAACTGATGAAAATAAGCTATCTTGTAGTGACTTTGTAGTTTTTTTAATTAAATCAACCATTACCTCTCCACTATCTTCATTTTTCTATTGTAATAATTGATTATCGTTGAAATAGTCAAGCTTACAGTACTATAAAATGCCATCCAAATTAAGAATACGGGTAGTGTCTGTCCTTCTTGGTTGTAAAGAGTTTGTCCAACTGCAACAATTTCAGGATAGGCTACAGCTATACCAAGAGACGTATTCTTAGCTAAGTTCAAATACTGGTTACCCATTGGAGGAAGCATCACCCTAATTGCTTGTGGTAGAACAATTAGCCTTAACAATGCTCCTCGTCCTAAGCCAAGAGAAAGACCGGCTTCAGATTGTCCTTTTGAAACAGCCATTATTCCAGCTCTTACAACTTCAGAAATAAATATTGCAGTATAAAGCACAACACCTAACCAAATAGCAAAGTAACCCACAGAGAGGCTCTTGCCAAACCCATCAGCATATTTTTTAAATTTAGTTGTTCCAATCTGTATAACCTGAGGTCTTGTAAGTTCTAATGGTTTACTGTCTGTTACTCTAATGTCATAGGTTTTTTCATTAATTTTTACAGTATCTCCTTTGGATACAAATACCTCTTCAATAACACCTGTGTAATCTGCATAAATAGAAATCTCCTGATTTAAATCACCCTTCAGGTCTTTTGCAGTAGCTGTTGCAATTACATCACCTTCAGTAACTTCTGTTCCAGGAACAGCAATCCATTCAATAATATCTGCCCGCTTCATACCATCCAGTTGTGGATCTAATACCATTTTGGCTTCGGGATTCCAATAAAGCTTGTTGTTAACTCCATCAAAAAATTGGGGAACACCCCAGTCTGCTTTGAATATAATTTCATCACCGACTAAAAAATTAGAAAGTCCCAGCCCGACAGAAGAAAACATTAAAATAACAATTAACAATACAACTATGATATTTAATATTATTTTAAAATAATCATCATCACTGTAAATCCCTTGTGCTTCTTCGGATTTTTTACTATCAATAAACTTCTTAGTAGATCTAAATCCAATAAAAACTGCAATTGCAGAGAAAAGTATCTGGTAAAAGATTGCTGGCAAAATGTCTACTCCAGTTGAAATATATCCAGCTAGAAAACCAATAACTCCTACAACACGATATCCTCCAAACCAGCCTACGATTAACAAGCCTAGAAAGATTCCGATTGACCAAAGAAAAGGTCTAGTTTCCCTTCCCTCTCTTTCAAGAATTTGAACTCTCCATTTATAAATTCTGTTAGCTAGGAGAAAAATTGCTAATAGGTATACCCAGAATAAATAAGCAGTAGGTTGCCTATTTAACCAAGGGAACGCAATACCCTTTGCACTTACATGAAAATTATATGTGCCTACATCAAAAACTTCGAGTCTTGGAAATGTTAAAACAAAGGCTTGGAAAAAGAAAATTTGAACAAGTAGCGGGACATTACGTACAACCTCTAATAGTCCTGTAGAAGTTTTTTCAACTATATAATTTTTTGATAAACGAGCTATTCCTAAAAATGTACCTAAGAATGTAGCAGCTATAATACCAGTAACAGTGACCCTCAACATATTAATCATTCCAACCTGAAGCATCTGACGACCTGAATTAGGGAGGGTATACATGCCTTCTGCAATGGAGACTCCTGGTGTTTCTCCTAACCATCCCCAAGAAAAAGCAATGTTGGTTTGCTCAAGATTAACAACTGCATTTTGAATGTAACTCCATATGATGTACAAAAGACCTAGTAAAAATATAATTTGTGAAGACCACTTAAGAAAAACAACATTTCTAAAAAAAGAAAGAGCCTTTAGTCCATTTTGCATAAATAAATCCTATCAGATTAAGTATTCATATTCAAAGTAAAAGGGGCTAAAAGCCCCTTTTACAAATTATAAGTAGGTAAAAATTACCTTGCTGGAGGTGCGTAAACTAATCCGCCTTCTGTCCAGCGAGCGTTAGCTCCACCTTCTCTGTAGAGACCTAAAGGATTTAGGTTTCGTGAGAAGATTTCATCGTAGTTACCGATTTGCTTTACAACGTTGTAATACGCATCAGCACTAAGACCCATCTTGGTTTGAAGCTCTCCGTCGTTCTTACCAAATAATCTACCCATTTCTGGTGCACCTTCATAGTCAAATGAATCGATGTTAGCTCTTGTAACGCCATATTCGTCTGCAATGATAGTTGCATATACAGTCCAGTTAACGATGTCAGCCCATTGGCTATCGTTTGATCTGTATGTTGGACCTAATGGTTCTTTAGAAATTGGTGATTGTGGGAAAATTGCCCAGTCATTAAGAGCGTCATTAACAGCTCTTCTACCAACTAATCCTGAACCGTCTGTTGTTACAATATCACACTCACCAGCGATGAACTTGTCAATTGCTTCTGAGAATGCTTCAACTGTAACGAGCTCAATTGTGGCTCCTACAAGTCCAGCACCTTCTGTAATATTCTTTTCAGTGGTTGTACCAGCATTTGTACATACTCTTAGTCCATCAATATCAGCAAGAGTTGAAGATGATGAAAGACCATCAGAAACTCTTCCCATTAATTGTTGACCGTCAAAGTAAGTTGTTGGTCCAAAATCATTACCAAGCTCTGTGTCTCGGCTTTGAGTCCATGTTGTGTTTCTTATTAACACGTCGATTTCACCAGCGCTAAGTGCTGTAAATCTTTCAGCAGCAGTAAGTTGCTTAAATTCAACTTTACTGTAATCGCCAAAGACAGCAGCAGCAACTGCATAACAGTAGTCAACGTCAAATCCTGAATAAGAACCGTCGTCCCCTACTTCAGTGAATCCAGTTGCACCGGTGCTAACACCGCACTTAAGGAATCCTCTTTCTTTAACTTGTTCAAGAGTTGATTCCCCTTCGTGGTCATGTTCTTCTTCAGTAGCTTCAACAGCAGCTTCTTCGGTTGTGTCTCCACAAGCGACGATTACCATTGCAAATACTAAAAGAAAAACAATTGCTTTTTTATTCAATGTTTATCTCCTTTTAATTAAAAGTAGACAGCTTCCTTAGAAGCCGTATGTAATCAATTTAATATAATTAAGTATATGTATCAATGAAAAAAGAGGTAAATAAACAAACTGTTTGCAATTTAATATAAATTCGCTAAGAAATCCCTACTTATTATAAGAAAAATCCATTATTATTTTAAGTTGTACCTAAGGAGAAGAATTGTCCACTACCGTAGTTCTCGGAGCCCAATGGGGTGATGAAGGTAAAGGTAAAGTCACAGATTTTTTTGCTTCATCTGCTGATTATGTAGTTAGGTTCCAAGGCGGAAACAATGCTGGTCACACTATTGTTGTAGGCAAAGATAAAATAGCGCTTTCACTTACTCCGTCTGGAGTGCTTTATCCTGACTGTACTCCGGTAATTGGATCCGGTTGTGTAGTAGATCTTGGTTTCTTAAAGCAAGAGCTTGAAATGCTTAAGGAAAAAAATATCAGTACAAAAAAACTTGTTATTTCTCCTAATGCTCATTTGATCATGCCTTATCACAAATTGCTTGATGAGCTAATAGAAGAAAGTCTAGGAGAAAATAAAATTGGAACTACTAAAAAAGGTATCGGTCCATGTTACGCAGATAAAATTCAGAGGAAAGGGATAAGGGTTCAAGATTTACTGGACAAAAATAATTTTGAAAAAAAGGTCAAGCAAAATGTAGAAGAAGTAAATTTAACACTTACAAAAATTTACAACCAACCACCTTTAATTTCTGACAACATTATTGATGAGTTCAGCCATTATCAAGACATTGTCTCAAATCATATTGCAGATACATCACTCTTAATTTCAAATGCTATAAAAAACAAAAAGACAATTCTATTTGAGGGTGCTCAAGGAACGTTGTTGGACATTGATCATGGAACATATCCTTTCGTGACGTCATCAAATACAACTGCTGGAGGAGCATGTACTGGATCAGGTGTATCCCCAAGGAAAATTGATAATGTTACTTGCGTGGCAAAAGCATATACAACTCGAGTCGGATCTGGTCCTTTTATTACTGAAAACCAGGAGTTTTCCGATCGGATGCATGGAATGGGAAGAGAATTCGGAGCAACAACCGGAAGAAAAAGAAGATGCGGTTGGTTTGATGCTGTTTTAGTGAGACACGCTTGCCGATTAAATGGCGCTGATCAATTGGCTGTCACCAACGTTGATGGATTAGATGGAATAGACACTATAAAAATATGCACCTCATATGAATTGAGAGGAGAAACAATCACTACTCCACCGGCAAACTCCGAAGATTGGGATCAATGCATTCCAAATTACGTGGAATTTTCGGGATGGGAAAATGAAATTACTGCAGGCGCCCCTTCCGTTGAATCTCTACCGGCTAGAGCCAACGAATATCTTGATAAACTCTCAGAGCTTTGTGAAACACCAATCAAAATAATTGGCGTTGGACCTGATAGAAAAGAAACCCTATTTAGAGATTAAAGAGAAGAATCTCTTTGGGTGTTGATTCAATATAAGATTTAAATCGACCTCAACTTCGTTAGTTGTATACTAACATGATTAGAATGTCGGACAACGAAGACGCTATACCTAAACACATTGCAATCATAATGGATGGTAATGGCAGGTGGGCTAAATCAAGAGGTTTTCCAAGATGGAAAGGTCATGAAGCAGGTGCCGAGTCCGTTCGTAGAGTAATCGAAGCATGTATAGAAGCTAAAGTCGAGTATCTGACCCTTTATGCTTTTTCTACTGAAAATTGGAATAGACCTAAAGCCGAAGTCACCGCATTAATGAAATTACTTGAGCAGTTTTTGAAAAAACATTCTCACGAACTTCAAAAAAATGGAGTAAAGTTACATGCAATTGGCAGAATCAATGACCTCACTCAAGGCCCTCTAAAAGAGCTCAATAGAACTATTGCTGAAACGAAAGATAATAATAACTTAAATCTAGTTCTGGCCTTGAGCTATGGAGCTAGGGAGGAAATAGTTGATGCGGTAAATGACATTGTCAATTTAACCAAAGAAGGAAAATTTGATAAAACGATAATACCCCAGGATTCTTTTAAAGAACATCTTTATACATCGCAGATCCCCGATCCTGATCTCCTAATTAGAACATCAGGAGAAATGAGAATATCAAATTTTCTTTTATGGCAAATAAGTTACTCTGAAATCTTCATAACTGATAAACTTTGGCCAGACTTTGATAAAGAAGACCTATTTGAGGCCATAAGAGATTTTTCAAAAAGGGACAGAAGGTACGGCGAGGTTTAATTAAAAAAAA
>Ga0208763_1000146_pt1 | contig 15694 bp, 12 predicted proteins | sample ETNtaG_20_FD_185756 | JGI IMG/M metagenome (GOLD analysis project Ga0208763, IMG submission 185756) | Marine microbial and viral communities from oxygen minimum zone, Eastern Pacific Ocean - ETNP201306PF45B (SPAdes) (version 2) | ecosystem: Environmental > Aquatic > Marine > Oceanic ... | reverse complement strand
AAAGTGTATTATTTTGATAATTTATTTCTGAATTCATATTTACTTTTTTAAATTTTTTTTGTTCCATACTTTGAACGTGCGTTTTTTCTATTTTTAACTCCCATAAAATCTAATTTTCCTCGAATTAAATGATATTTAACTCCTGGTAAATCTTTTACTCTTCCTCCTCTCATAAGAACCGTTGAATATTCCTGTAGATTATGAGTTTCTCCAGGAATATAACTAACAACTCGACGTCCTGTGGACAATCGTAATTGTGTAACTTTTCTTAAAGCTGAGTTAGGTTTTTTAGGAGTTCTTGTTAAAACTTTGATACATACTCCTTTCTTTTGAGGGCATTTTTCTAATCCAGGAGTTTTATTTACTTTGTTTTTCTTTTCTCGAGAATACTTTAAAAGTTGATTAAAAGTTGGCATAATTAAAAATAATAATAATTAAAACTTTTTACCAAAGAGGGGAGTCGAACCCCTATTCCTTTAACGGAACTAGAACCTAAATCTAACGTGTCTGCCAATTTCACCACTTTGGCTAAAAATAAGGTTAATAAAGTAGGCTTAATAGGACTTGAACCTATATTTCTACCGTTATGAGCAGTATGTTTTACCATTAAACTATAAGCCCTTAAAACCTTTAGAAAAAGAGCTTGTTGAAATAAAATTTTAATAAATATGGTTTATAACGACTATTAATAAATATGGTTTAGTATTATTTATCACTTATAAACCATTTGAGAAATGGAATAATATAGTTAAACCAAAATCTTAATACATATGGTTTAACGATTTTAATTAACTTTTGAAGTTTTTTTTTTATCTTCATTTAAGTTTTTTAATTTTTTTTTTATAAAGTTTAGAAAAAATTGTAATTTTTTTAAAATTTTTTGAAAATCACCGAAAAGTAAACAACCTAAAAGTAATATAATTAATAATTGGCCAAATCCTAGTCTCATTTTAAATTTTTTATAAAATAATATTTTTTATTATCTCCCCAGGTTGGATTCGAACCAACAACCAAATAGTTAACAGCCATACGCTCTACCATTGAGCTACTGAAGATTAAAAAGAGTTCTTCAACTATTTTATGAAGAACAATTAGTTTACTTTTATAATATTAATTTATTCTGAAAACAAAAATAAAGTTAAAAAGAAAATTATTAATAATCGACTATCAATGAAACTAAAAATCCAATCCCATAAAAAAAATCCACTTACAAAAATACCAAATGAGAATAAAATGATTAAAATATAATGATAGGTTTTACCACTTTGAAATTGTTTTAACAATACCGAAGATTGAACAACCAAATTAGAAAGCCCAAATGGACCAACCATCTCAATAATTCCTCGATCAATTCTTTTATAAGTTGTAATATATCCAAATCCTAAAAGAGGTTGATTAATAAATTCATTATAAACCTTATCAAAAAACCATTTCCTATTTAAAAATTTATATAAATTTCGACCAATTAATGATAATTTTAGAGTAGATAATGATTTTAATTTATATCTATAAAAAAAATAAGAAGATAGTCCTCCAATTATACTAAATATAACTGGAAGTAATTTCATAGAAATAGGAATAAATTCAGAATCAACAAGTGTTAAATTATCAGGAAAAACAAATAATGCATTTCCCCAAAAATTGGTTCCAAAACCAATAATCATATCTTTGGTTAAATAGCCAATAAAAATACTAGGAATTGCAAGAATTGCCAAAGGAAGTGCCATTCGAATTGGTGCATCATGAACATTTAAAAAAACTGGTCGATACCCATTACATTCACTTAAAAATGTTAAATAAAGTAGTCGGATTGAATAAAAAGCTGTAAGAAAAGCTCCCATAGTTCCTAACCAATAAGCAAAATGACCTGGTATTGAAAATTTACTGTACGCAACTTCTAAAATTACATCTTTTGAATAAAATCCTGTTAAAAAAGGTAATCCCATTAACGATAGTGATCCAATTAACATCATACTATAAGTAAATGGTAATAATTTTTTTAATCCTCCCATTTTTCTCATGTCTTGTTCATCTGAAACTCCATGAATTACAGAACCAGCTCCTAAAAACAACAACGCTTTAAAAAAAGCATGATTTGCTAAATGAAAAATACCTACTGAATAATTTGAAAGGCCACATGCAAAAACCATATACCCTAATTGACTACAAGTTGAATAAGCAATCACTCGTTTTAAATCATTCTGCAAAAGTCCAACACTTGCACTAAAAAAACAAGTCATTGCCCCAACAACAGTTACAACAATTAAAGCTTGTGGAGCATATTCAAAAATAGGTGAACACCTTCCTAGTAAAAAAACACCAGCAGTCACCATAGTAGCGGCATGAATTAAAGCAGAAACTGGAGTAGGACCTTCCATTGCGTCGGGTAGCCAAGTATGTAACCCTAATTGAGCTGATTTACCCATAGCCCCAATAAAAAGTAATAAACCAATTAATGTTAAACAATGTATTTCAATATTTAAAAAAACAATGGTTTTATCACAAAAAGAAGGAACTAAACTAAAAACAGTTATATAATTAACAGATTGAAAAAGATAGTAAATTGTAAAAATACCTAAGGCTAACCCAAGATCTCCAATTCTATTTACTACCATCGCTTTAATAGCCGCTTTATTTGCTTGAATCCGAGTAAACCAGAAATTAATTAAAAGATAAGAACATAGTCCAACTCCTTCCCAACCAACAAACATTTGAACAAAATTGTCAGCAGTTACTAAAATCACCATAAAAAAAGTAAATAATGATAAATAACACATAAATCTAGGAAGATGAGGATCATGACCCATATACTCTGTTGAATAAAAGTGAACTAAAGTCGAAATAAAAGTAACGACAATTAACATTACACTTGTTAAACTATCAAATAAAAATCCCCAAGAAATAGAAAAAAGTTCGGAATCAATCCAACAAATTAAATCAATATAACAAGGTGATCCTTCTAATCCTATTTCATAAAAACTAATAAAAGATAAAAAACAAGTGAAACCAATACAAAAGGTAGTTAAAATTCCAGCTCCATATGGGCCTAATTTTCTACCAAAAAACCCTGCTACTAATCCACTTGCTAAAGGTAAAAAAACAATGTTTAAATACATAATAATTTTTTGAGAAGTTTTTTTTTTACTCCCATTCTAAACCACCAATTCTCCAAGCATAAACAAATCCAATTCCTAATTCTACCAAAAAGTCAACCATTGACCAAAATCCCATAACTCCTGTTTGATTTAAAGAAACTGCCCATGGAAAAAGATACATTGCTTCTAGATCAAAAAGAATAAATAAAATTGCAACTAAATAGAATCGAACATCAAAGGCTTGTCGAGCATCTTCATATGGATCAAATCCACACTCGTACGGAGATAATTTTTCGGTATCTGGTTTATGAATTGCTAAAAAATAGGATAATCCGAAAATAATCCCTGATAAGATTATGCTTAAACCTAAAAAGATTAAAATAGGTGAATAGTTTTGAAGAAATAAAGAATTCATAATAATTTTATTTTTTTTATTCCTTTATGATTTTTATTTAAACATAAAGGAGATAACCATTATTAAAATAACAAAATTTTTAAACAATACTTTTTTTAATTGTTTTAAAAACTTTAAAAATTGTATAGAGACATAAATTAGACTTTCAACCAAAGGTCTCCTCGCACAAAAAAGTTTTTACAACCAATCTTTTTTATACTGTTAATGATTTTTTATTATCAGATTGTGTTAAAGTAATATATAACACATAAAAGAAAAAAATTGATGCTAAAGCAGACAATAACGAACCGTATGATGCAATTAAATTGTATCCACTATAGGCATCTGGGTAATCTGGAATTCTTCTTGGCATTCCTGCTAACCCTAAGAAATGCATAGGAAAAAAGGTTAAATTTACACCAATAAACATTAACCAAAAATGAATTTGACCTAATAATTCTGGATACTTACATCCGGTAATTCGTTCGATCCAATAATAGAAAGCACCAAACATTGCAAAAACTGCTCCCATTGATAAAACATAATGGAAATGAGCAACTACATAATAAGTATCATGTAATGCAATATCCACACCTGAGTTTGCTAATACCACTCCGGTTACACCACCTACAGTAAAAAGGAAAATAAACCCAACTGCAAATAACATTGGTGTTTTTAAATCAATAGATCCTCCCCACATTGTTGCAATCCAACTAAAAATTTTAATTCCAGTTGGAACAGCAATAATCATAGTTGCAGCAGTAAAATATGCTCGAGTGTCAATATCTAATCCAACAGTATACATATGATGAGCCCAAACAATAAATCCTAGAACTCCAATGGACATCATTGCATAAACCATTCCTAAATATCCAAAAACTGGTTTTTTTGAAAAAGTCGATACAATATGGCTAACAATACCAAAACCGGGTAAAATTAAAATATATACTTCCGGGTGTCCAAAAAACCAAAATAAATGTTGGTAAAGAACTGGATCTCCTCCTCCTGCTGGGTCATAAAAAGTTGTATTAAAATTTCTATCAGTTAATAACATAGTAATGGCTCCTGCTAAAACTGGTAAAGATAATAATAATAAAATTGCAGTAATAAATACAGCCCAAACAAAAAGTGGTAATCGATGCATTGTCATACCAGGTGCTCTCATATTTAAAATGGTTGTAATAAAATTAATTGCTCCTAAAATAGAAGCAGCTCCTGATACATGCAAACTGAAAATTGCTAAGTCTACAGAAGGTCCGGAGTGTGCTTGAACACTACTTAGTGGTGGATAAACTGTCCATCCAGTACCAGCCCCAGCTTCTACTAAAGTTGACCCTAAAAGTAATAATAATGAAGGTGGTAATAACCAAAATGAAATATTATTCATCCGTGGAAATGCCATATCTGGTGCACCAATCATTAAAGGAACAAACCAGTTTCCAAAACCTCCGATTAAAACTGGCATTACCATAAAAAAAATCATAACAAAAGCATGACCAGTCACTAAAACATTGTAAAGTTGATGATTTCCTGCTAAAATTTGACTTCCTGGGTAGGCTAACTCTAGCCGAATTAAAATTGACATAGTTGTCCCCATAACCCCAGCAATACCTCCAAAAATTAAATAAAGGGTTCCAATATCTTTATGATTAGTTGAAAATAACCATCTTGAAGCCCAATAATAAAGATTTGTAAAAGAATTTTGTTGTAAAATTGCCATGAAACATTGTCGGTCAATCTAAGATAAAGTCCATAACAAACTTTGAAAGTCGATTCTTTTTACGAATTTTAATTAAACTAATTGAATCCCTTCAAGTTTGGCATTAATCCACTGAATATATTCAGTCATACTTACACTCTGAACAACAATCGGCATAAATCCATGATTAACACCACAAATTTCACTACATTGACCATAAAAAACTCCTTCTCGTTTCATAAAAATTGATACTTGATTTAGTCTTCCTGGACAAGCATCAACTTTTACACCTAATGAAGGAACCGCCCAACTATGTAAAACATCACCAGCAGTAACTAAAATTCGAATATGAGTATTAACTGGTAACAAAACTCGATTATCCACTTCTAATAGTCGAAAACTTCCTAAAGTTAAATCTTCATCCGGAATCATATAAGAATCAAAATTTAAACTTTCTACTCCTTCATCATAACTATTAAAATCTGAATATTCATAACTCCAATACCATTGATGCCCAACAACTTTTAAAGTAATGCTAGGATGAATTACTTCGTCTAATGAATAAAGTAAAGCAAAAGAAGGAACCGCAATAATCATTAAAATAACGGCAGGTAAAACAGTCCAAACAACTTCTAATGGAGTTGAATGAGTAAATTTGTCTGGAATTGGATGTTTTGTTTTTTCATAAAAGAATAAACATCTAAAAAGTAACCACGAAGTAAAAACAACAATTAAAACAATAAAAAACATAATATTGTTATGAAAACTTGTGATTCCTTCCATATATGGAGTTGAAGGATCTTGAAACCCTAATTGCCAATTACTTGATGCATCAGAATAACTTAAAAAAGTCCCGAAGAAACCAAGAACTAAAAAAAGAGTAATTGCTAAAATCATAATCATTTTTTATTTTTTAAATTTTTTTTAGAAAAGGTAATTTTTATCACCAATTCTACCAACTTTTAAAAAGAATTAATCTTTGAAAAGAAGATGAGGTTTTGCTAAATAAGAGTCTATTAATCCCGAAAGCGGAACACCAATTGCGAATAAACAGAAGTAAACGAAAGTAACTACTTGACCCACACCGATGTAAGGAGGAGCTACTGGCTTCTGACCTAACCACATTAATGCTAAAAAATTTAATAAGATAACCCAGAAAACTCCTCTATAAGCTAGTCGGAAAGTCCCACTTCGAATCTTTGCTAAATGAATAAAAGGTAAGAAAAATAAAATAATCAAAGAAGCTCCCATCATAACAACTCCTCCTACCTTATGTGGAATTGCTCTTAAAATGGCATAAAAAGGTAAGAAATACCATTCTGGTACAATATGAGCAGGTGTTTTTAATGAATCAGCAGGAATATAATTATCCGGGTGTCCCATCACATTTGGATGAAAGAAAACAAAAAATGAAAATACCCAAATTAAAATAAAAAAACTTAATAAATCTTTTACATAAAAGTAAGGATAAAATGGTATTTTATTTCCTTTTGATTCAACTCCTATAGGATTATTAGATCCATGTTGATGCAATAAAGATAAGTGAACAATAGTCATTCCAGCAATTAAAAACGGAATAAGATAATGAAAACTAAAAAATCGATTTAAAGTAGCATTATCTACAGAAAATCCTCCCCATAACCATTCAACAATTGATTTACCAATAAAAGGTATAGCAGAAAATAAATTTGTAATTACTGTTACTCCCCAAAAACTCATTTGTCCCCATGGCAGTACATACCCCATAAAAGCAGTGGCCATCATTAAAATAAAAATTACCACCCCTGAGGCCCAAAGTAATTCTCTTGGTTTGATATAAGACCCATAATAAAGGCCTCTAAAAATATGACAATAAACAACAATAAAAAAAATTGAAGCTCCATTGGCATGTAAATATCGGATTAACCACCCATTATTAACATCTCTCATAATGTGTTCTACACTAGAAAAAGCATAATCAATATGGGGGGTATAGTGCATTGCTAAAAAAATCCCAGTAATAATTTGAAGAACTAAACAAAGTCCAGCAGCTGATCCAAAACTCCACATATAGTTTAAGTTCAAAGGAGTTGGATATTCAATAATATGACTGGAAATAAAAGCGATCAATGGGTGTTTATTCCATCGTATCATAATTAATTTTCTAAACCAAGTATTTTTTGAAGGAAGTAGGATTCGAACCTACGTAGGAAACTTTCCAACAGATTTACAATCTGCCACTTTTAACCACTCAGTCACTCCTTCTTTTTTTTCAATTATTTTTATTTATGTGAAGAGGTTTTTGCTTTTGTTCGTTTCTCTTTTTTAGGACGACATCCATTATGAATAGTTGGTGTTTGATCAAAGATATTTTTGATGGTAAGTCCAGATTTTTGTAAAGTTAATACACATTTTCTTCTCCCTTTATTTTTTCCTTTCATAATAAAAGTAATGAAATAAAATCCTAGTGCTTTTGCTTTTTGACTAATTCTTTCGGCAGCCGCTTGAGTACCAAATCGAGTTTTGCTTTTACTATTTTTATACCCTACCATACCGTTTGAAAGAGTAGTTTTTACTTTTCCTTTTAGATCAGTTAATGTAAAAATAGTATTTTGATTTGTAAATTGACCATATAAAATACCATCTAATTTTATTAAAGGTTTTTTTTTGTTAGTTTCTGGTAGTTTTAATAAATTATTACTTTTGCTGTTAGATTGTTTTTGAGTTAATGTATCTAATAATTTCAATGAATAAGAAACCATTTTTATTTTATTTTATTCGTAAAATTTATTTATTTGTTTGTTTAACTTAGAGAAGGTGGGATTCGAACCCACGATACTACTTAAAGTATGCCAGTTTTCAAAACTGGTACCATAGACCACTCAGACACTTCTCTAAATTATATAAATTATTTGAAATTGAATATCCTTTACGGGATTTGAACCCGTGTTGCCGCCGTGAAAGGGCGGTGTCCTAACCTGTTAGACGAAAAGGACTTATGAAAATTTAATTAAAAAGTATTAATTTATTTTACATTATTAAATAAATTATAACTAATTTTAAAACAGTGTATTATGTAGTAAACAAACCCTTTATTTTTCACATACATTCTCTCCAGGTCGGATTCGAACCAACAAACAAATAAGCCATACGCGCTCTACCATTGAGCTACTGAAGATTAAAAAAAGTTCTTCAATTATTTTATGAAGAACAATTAGTTTACTTTTTTAGTGTTAATTTATTCTAAAAAAAAGAAAAAAAGTTAATTTAAAAGAATCGTTAATAATTGATTTATACTCATATGCATAGAATCTAAAAAAATTTCAGGATAAAGCCCCATTACTAAAGTACCAATAATTAAAGGAAAGACACTAAAAAATTCGTTTTTTTTAATATCTGAAAATTTTGTCATACCTAAATATTGGGTTTTTAAATTACCGTAAGCCAATCTATTATAAAGCCATAATGAATAACCGCCTCCTAAAACCATTCCTGTTCCTCCTAACAAAGTAACTGTTGTGTTAGTTTGATAAATACCTGCCAAAATTAGAAATTCACCTACAAAGCTACTTGTTCCAGGAAGTCCTATATTTGCCATTGTAAAAAATAATAAAATTATCATACTTAAAGGCATAACATGAACTAATCCACTGTAATACTTTACTAATCGAGTATGATATCGATCATAAAGAATTCCAATACATAAAAAAAGAGCGCTGGAAACAAAACCATGACTTAAACTTTGAAGTAAACTTCCTTCTAAACCTGGTAAATTAAAACTAAAAAGACCCATCATTACTAAATTCATATGAGCAACTGAACTATAAGCGATAATTCTTTTTAAATCTGATTGTCGAATTGCAGTGAAAGAAGTATAGATAACTCCTAAAGTTGCCATTGTATAAACTAAAGGTGTAAAATAAAAACTTGCTTCAGGAAAAAGAGGTAAAGAGAATCTTAAAAATCCGTAAGTTCCCAATTTTAATAAAAGACCCGCTAAAATAACTGATCCTGGTGTTGGGGCTTCAACGTGAGCTTCAGGTAACCAAATATGAAAAGGAACCATTGGTACTTTGGTACCAAAAGAAGCAAAAAAAGCTAACCATAAAACCTTTTGTTCGAAACTTGAGAAAGATGTGGTTAATAAAATTTCATAGTTTGTTGTCCCTGTTTTAACAAAAATATAAAGAATTGCTAACAACATAAATAATGATCCAAACAAAGTATATAGGAAAAATAAATAAGCAGCTCGAATTTTACGTTCTCTTGAACCCCAAATCCCAATTAAAACAAACATTGGGATTAAAACTCCTTCAAAAAAAATATAAAATAAAAGAAGATCTAACACACAAAAAACACAAATTAAAAATGCTTCCATTAATAGAAAACAAAGTAGATACTCTTTTATCCTTTTTTGAATACTATACCAACTCCCTAAAATACATAATGGAAACAACAAGGTTGTTAACAAAATTAAAAACAAAGAAATTCCATCTACACCAAAAGTACAATTAATATTAAAACTCGAAAACCAAGGAAAATTTACAACAAATTGAAATTTTGCTGTGGATTGATCGAACCAAACCCATAAAAATAAAGAACAAACAAAAACAAAAAATGAAAGAGTTAAACCAAAAATTTTCATCCCTTGTTGATATTTTGACGGCCATAGGACTACAATAAAACTTCCTAGAAATAAAGACCCTATTAAAAAACTTAAAATATTTTGTGTACAAAGCATAATTTTTTTTTATTTATTTACTAGTTCTTCCAAGGAGTGGGGAAATTAAATGAACGAAATTCTTGAGACAATTGTTTAATTGGTTCACAAACAACTCGCTTTTGACTTTCATCATATCGAACTTCTACGTAACCAGAAAGAGGAAAATTTTTTCTTAAAGGATGGCCTTCAAAACCATAATCAGTTAAAATTCGTCGTAAATCCGGATGATTCAGAAAAAAAACACCAAACAAATCCCATACTTCTCTTTCCCACCAATTACTACACGGAAAAACAGATATAATTGAAGGAAGTGGAGTTACTTCATCTACATAAGTTTTTACTCGAAGTCTATTATTGTATACTAAAGTTAAAAGATCATAAACAATCTCAAATCTTTGTTGATATTGAGGATAATCAACTCCTGAAATTGAAGTCAATATTTTATATTGACTTTGTGTATGAAATTTTAAAAAATATATACTTTCTAAAAGATATTTAGAAGGTACACTAATAATTACTTCGTTTTTAAACAACTTTGTATTATCAATTGGAATCAATGACTGTAATGAAAAAGCGAAATTGAAAATAATTTGATTCATATTACTATTTAAAAAGTTTCTTTGATTAAATTTGTTGGAAAATTTTTGTTTAATGTTTAGATGTAATTAATATTACAATAAATTTTAACAAACTTTATTTATTTTTTAAAATTAAAGCATCACAAAAAAAATCCTTTATTTAAAATTATTAGAGACTATTGGAATTGCACCAATATTATCGTCTTTTTAGAATATCCCTTAGTAATTAGTATCAACTAAGAAAAACCTTACGAGCCCCACCAATAAATTGTAATAAATAAAAATAACCAAACAACATCAACAAAATGCCAATACCAAGCAGCAGCTTCAAATCCGAAATGATGTTGTCTAGTAAAATGATAAAGATAAAGTCGAAAGGTACAAACTGTTAAAAAACATGTTCCAATAAAAACATGAAATCCATGAAATCCAGTTGTTAAATAAAAAGTTGATCCGTAAACACTATCAGCAATCGAAAAAGGTGCAGATAAGTATTCAAATCCTTGTAATCCAGTAAAAATAACTGCCAACACAATAGTTGAAATTAATCCAACTAAAGCTGACTGTCGATCCCCTACAACAATTGCATGATGAGCCCAAGTAACTGTTGCTCCAGAACTTAACAAAATTACTGTATTTAAAAGAGGGACTTCCCAAGGATTTAAAAGTTCAATACCTTCTGGCGGCCAAACTCCACCAATTTCAGGAGTTGGAGATAAACTTGAATGAAAAAAGGCCCAGAAAAATGCAAAAAAAAACATTACTTCGGAAACAATAAATAAAATCATTCCCATTCGTAATCCTTGCTGAACAACATTTGTATGCTGACCTTCAAAAGTTCCTTCTCTAACAATATCACGCCACCAAACGTACATTACATATAGAATTGTTAAAATACCAGAACTTAATAAAATTCCCCCGCCTTCATACATATGCATGTACATAACACCTCCAAAAGTTGCTGAGAAAGCTCCAATTGAGGCCATAAAAGGCCAAGGACTTGGGTCAACCAAATGAAATGGGTGTTTTTGTTGGGATTTTTTGTTTATTAAAATAGAAGTCATAATCAATTTAAAATTATTTTGAAATTGGGAGTTATCCCCTTATTAAAAACTTTTTTGTATAAAAAAAGAAGTTTTTAAAATTCCTTTATGAATTCGTTTAAAATTAAAGTTAATGACCATAATCAACTCATTTTAATGAATGTTGTTTTTTGTAAACTCTGTAATTTTATGTGTAGAAGTACTAAACACTAACAATATAATTTTGTTAGTGTTTTTTTATTAAAAAAAAATAAAAAATTAGTACCTTTTAGCTAAATTTCTTACAAAACTTATACTTAAGGCCTATTGATGTAATAATCTTTTACATTTTTTATAGAAAATTTGTTTTGAGTGCAGTTTCTCACTTATATGGTTTCAGTGATTCTCATACATAAACTTAGCTACCCGGCGGTGCTCCAAGAAAGAACAACCGGTACACCAGAGGTTTACTTTTCCCGGTCCTCTCGTACTAAGGTTTAACCCTCTCAATTTTCTTACATCCACAGTAGATAGGGACCAAACTGTCTCACGACGTTCTAAACCCAGCTCGCGTACCACTTTAATCGGCGAACAGCCGAACCCTTGGAACCTTCTTCAGCTCCAGGATGTGATGAGCCGACATCGAGGTGCCAAACGACTCCGTCGATAAGAGCTCTAGGGAGTCATCAGCCTGTTATCCCCGGCGTACCTTTTATTCGTTGAGCAATGATTTTTCCACAAAAAATCACCGGATCACTATGACCAACTTTCGTTTCTGTTCGATCTGTCGATCTTTCAGTTAAGCAGGTTTTTACCATTGCATTTTAAAATTGATAATTTCCCAATTCAAACCTACCTTTGTACACCTCCGTTACTCTTTAGGAGGTGACCGCCCCAGTCAAACTACCCATTAACAACTGTCCAATTTGTTAGAAGTTCTAATAAAAAAGAGTGGTATTTCACGGATGTTTCCTTGATTTACTGGCGTAAAGAGATCGTCAACTCCCACTTATTCTACACAATTTTATTAGTTCTTCAATAGTTAATTATAGTAAAGGTGCACGGGGTCTTTCCGTCTAGCTGTAGAAAACCCGCATCTTCACGGGTATTTCAATTTCACTGAGTTGATGTTGGAGACAGCGGGGAAGTCGTTACACCATTCATGCAGGTCGGAACTTACCCGACAAGGAATTTCGCTACCTTTGGACCGTCAGAGTTACAGCCGCCGTTTACTGAGGCTTAAATAAAATGCCAAAACATTCTAAAATTAACCTTACAGCACCGGGCAGGTGTCAGTCCCTATACATCTTTTTACAAATTAGCAGAGACCTGTGTTTTTATTAAACAGTCGCTACCCCCAATTTTGTGACAACTTTAAAAGGTTGCCCTAATAAAGTTATTCCTTCTCCCGAAGTTACGGAATCATTTTGCCGAGTTCCTTCAACATCATTATCTCATAGGGTTTAGTTTACTCAACTTATCCACCTGAGTTGGTTTAAGGTACGGTTTAAGTTTATTAAAAAAAACTTTTTCCTGAAATTTATTAATTACTTTTTATTACTCTATAAATTAAAAATAATTTTACAAATTTGTCGTTTTTTTTTTAAGAAAAAATTTTTAACCCATTAAAAAAAATTATCATTTTTAATCTTAGGGGCCGTCTAACTAAACCATCTTGAATGATGAATTGACGTGGATAATCCTACCGTCAAAACCCTTGGATTTTCACCCACAATGATTAAAACATTGTTTTTTGTTACTCATGTCAGCATTTTCACTTCTGATTTCTCCAAAAATTTTAACAAATTTTCTTCATAAAATAGATTTACAGAACGTTCTGCTACCACTTAAAAAAGTTTGCCGCTTCGGTAAATTTTTTTATTCCATTAAATTTTCGATGCATTTTTACTCGACTAGTGATCTGTTACGATTTCATTTAAGAATGGCTGCTTCCAAGCCTACCTATTAGTTGTTTTTGTAAAAATACTTTCTTAGACTAAAAAATTTTTTTTGGACCTTAGCGATCAAGTAGGGCTGTTTCCCTTTTGACAATGGACCTTAGCATCCATTGTCTGTCTAATTAATTTTATAAAATTTTGTATTCTTAGTTTTCTTAAAATCAGTAAGCGAACTTGCCCCATCATTTAAAAAGAGCTTTACCCCAAAATTTTTAAATTAATCGGTCTACTTAAATAGATTTCGCAGAAAACCAGCTATCTCTGAGTTTGATTAGCCTTTCACTCCTAACCTCAAATCATCCCAGTTTGTTGCCACAAACACGGGTTCGGCCCTTCAACGACTGTTACCAATCTATTTTCAGCCTGTTCAAGGTTAGATCACTCAGTTTCGGGTCTTTTTGTTAAGACTTTTAATTTTTAAACTTTGATTTACCTTCGCCTCTTTAAAAGCTTGCCCTAATCAAAAAACTCGCTGACCCATTATGCAAAAGGTACACTGTCACTTTATTTAAAAAGCTTCAATTGATTATTAGCATTAAATTTCAAAAAACATTAGTTTTTTAACCTTTCCTTCACAGTACTTGTTTACTATCGGTTAAAAGAATTTGTTTAGGATTTGAGGGTGGTCCCCCAATTTTCAAAGAATATGATTTCTTTTACTTAAAAATCAATAAAAAATATTTTACAGGGCTTTTACCTTCTAAGGCATACAACACTTTTATATGTTGTGTATTATCATAATTTAAATATTTTTTTATCTTTATATGAATGGTTGATTTTTTACATCCCCTTTATTGAGTTCGTTCGCCACTACTTTCAATATCTCGGTTGATTTTTTTTTAAAGTTACTAAGATGATTCAATTCACTTTATTAAAATTTCAAGAGAAAAATTTATTTTTGGGTATTTTAGTTTCACAGTTTTTAACTCCACTAAAAATTTTGTTGTTAAACACCCAATAAATTCTTTTACCAAGGTATCCTTTTAATGCTTATTTCTTTTTTTTATTTTGAAAAAATAAAAAAGGGATTATAAAACTATTATTTTAGTCATCAAAAACCCCTTCGTCTTCTAATGACTCTAACAGATTGGAATCTTTAATGATCCAATCATCAGGTTCTAAATCAAGTAATCGATTTAATTTAGGAACTCGAACAACACATTTATCTAACTCATAATCTAACACAATTAAAGTTTGACCTAATATATTATCACCTGGAAATCGCGCCAATTTACTTGTTGCAGGTTGCAGATTCGTTGAAATATGTAAATTTAATTCTTTTAACAAATTGATAAATGTTTCATGTCGATTTCCCCCATCAAAAAAATCTGCTAATTTTAAACCGTTATGAACCTTATCCATTCGTTGTCTCCACGAATACGTTGTTTCTTCATTACCACCACGTCCCATAAGATAATGTAAACATGGGTAAGGAAAATCATTAGGATGATCACGACAATGATGATCAATCATAAAATCCCTAATAATTCCCCATTTTTCAAAAAGAGTTTCTTTTTGTGATTTATAATGATTAAAATCTACACAAACTCGTGGATTTAAATTTAAAAGAAAATCTTGATACCTGTTCAACATTTCAATTTGAACAAGAGTATCTTCGCGTTTTAAAGCTACTTGAGTAAAAGTTAACATATTTTCTTTCGAATCAGGAAGAGCCTTAAACCCTTCTTCAACTTTGATAATCCCTAAATCTTTATGCTGAGCAAACATAATTTCATTGTTAGAATCAACAAATCGATCTTTATCCGAATCATAATTAAAATGTTCTGATTTTAAATAGGGAACTTCTAATTTTTGTTGAGTTGCTTTTTTAAATTCAAATGATTTACTTTCCCCACCTGGGAAATTATCCCCATTAAAATCTTTTAAAATGCAATAAATAGAAATACCAATAATGACTATTAAACCTGCTATTAAAAAAAATTTAGTAAAAGAAGACAAATCGCTATTTGTTGGAAGATTGCTCTGTTCTTTTAAAACATCCCATACTACTTCATTAACAAGTTCATCAATTAAAGTATCTTGAATAACTTTTGAATAATAATTCAGGTATTTTTTTAACAAAAGTTGTTCCTTGTAATAACTAATGAACCAATAAAAAATAGGGATGTAATACAAATAAATAAAATAAACAAAAACAAATGCCTTAATGATATTATATTGAATAGTATCAACATATTTTGTTAACCTATTGATAAATATTGAATTTGTTTTTAAATTTGACCTAT
>Ga0208763_1000142_pt1 | contig 15906 bp, 12 predicted proteins | sample ETNtaG_20_FD_185756 | JGI IMG/M metagenome (GOLD analysis project Ga0208763, IMG submission 185756) | Marine microbial and viral communities from oxygen minimum zone, Eastern Pacific Ocean - ETNP201306PF45B (SPAdes) (version 2) | ecosystem: Environmental > Aquatic > Marine > Oceanic ... | reverse complement strand
GGCTTCGATTCGATGTAATTCCTCCTCAAACAGGATATCATTGGCCTTGCGAAGGGCTCCTCGCATTCCTTCGACTCTTTCTCCCATTTCTGCGACTCGTCTTCTGCGCTCTCTTCGCATTGCTGAGCGCAGCTTACTCTCATCGTCCAAACGGTCACGAGCGCGGCCCAGTGTATCGATTGCAGAGGCCGCGGAACGGACGTGAGCCTCTCTGAGAGCCGCTAATTCATCGACGCCTTCGGCGTCATTATCGGCTGGAGACTTGCTCTCGCTCAACTTCCCATCCCCATTTGGACGGTATCTGACCCCTATTTGAGAGCGCAGGGTCAGAAACAGCCATAGGCTGCAATTTCGATAGGCTTGAGGAAATTGCCAGTTTCAATCAGAAAGTGACGTTGAATCCGGTCTCACAAGCCGGGCAAGTTAGTTGTCTCTTTCCTGGTTTAGGGCGTATTCGAAGTGTTCGATCACAGCCCGGACATTCTATCTCTACCTTGACCACTTTCGCAGTCAATGTGAAGCCACCAGAACAGGCGCCACAGGTTAGTTCGATTGGGCGCTCATCAGTACCTGCGACTAGGATTGTGTGACAATGAGGACAGGGCACCTTCTCCTCTTTCAGTGCGTCAATTGTTGGCTGATGGCTGACCTTGCATACAGCACCGCAAACCTCGCACTCAATCTCGCCTAGTCCAGGCGGCAACATGTGCTCGCAGTGAGCGCATTCGGCGAGTGGAGGAGCGTGTTTCGACTCTATCTCGACCTTGTCCATTATCCCATGCCCCCAAGTTTCGGTTAATCAAGCGGTCGATGGTGGGCTTCCTTCATCGCCGGAAAATAGTACCCCAAAGGCCTCGCGAATATCAAGCAGCAAATCTTTCGCTAGGTCGATTAAAACACCGACTCTTCTTCCTCCCGCGCCAGCAACAAACATTCCATTGAGTATGATTAGAAACACACTAGCTTCGTGGATTGCTATTCCTGCTGCAATACTAGTGTTGATTCCGGCTAAAGCGGTAATGATTAGCACCAAAGTAACCAGAACTGATACCGCAATATTGGCATTGACTACACGTCGAGTTCTCTTTGAAAGTTGAATTAGATTTGCTAGGGCTCTAGGATCTTCCCCTGGAATTAGAACATCTGCGGCGTCCAAATTCACCTGTTCTCCACTTCCCACCGCAACTCCAATATCTGCTGCAGCAAGAGCTCCAGAATCGTTGAATCCATCTCCAGCCATGAGGGTGCGAGTTAGTTTTGCTCGCTCTGCAACCCATGAGGCCTTACCCTCAGGATCAACATTCCCGCGACAAATTTCAGGATTAATTCCCAGTCGCTCCGCAAAGGCCTCCACCGATGCTTGCTCGTCCCCACTAAGTATCTCAACAGTGATACCCTGTTGCTGTAATTTCTCTACCATTTCGTGAACGCCCTCTCGAGCATCATCATGGGCGAATGTGAATGCTGCAACGGCCTCACCGTCAATAGCCAATACACTGGCTCCATAGCCAGCATGACGGCTATCTGCAAGAGCAGAATCGATTTCATATGGTATCTTGATTCCCTCGGACATTAGCCAGTCAGCCCGACCAAGAATAACTGATAATCCACGCATAGAACCCCTAACTCCTGCATCACCATCTTCGATATCAGTTATTTTTGTAATCGCCTTACTACGCTCAGATGCCGCCTCGATTATTGTGGTGGCGTAAGGGTGATTGCTTCTCTGTTCAAGTCCGGCAGCAATTCGTAGTGCACTCTCTTCTGTCTCATCCCCAGCCACCACGATTGAAACCAATCTAGGGCGCCCGCTGGTAAGTGTTCCAGTCTTGTCAAGAAGTGCTAACTCAATTCCAGCTGCGGACTCGATTACATCTCCTCCGCGAGCGACTAATCCTATTGCTGAGGCACTTGATAGAGCCGTAGCGTGAGGAACAGGAGCCGCTAGAAGAAGTGAACATGGGCATGATACAACCCACAGAACTAGCATACCTACTATATCGCCAGTAATTGCTCCGTAAATTGCTGAGCCCACCAAAACAAGCGGTACCCAAATGGCTGTGAATCTCTCGATTATTGTTTGAGTCCTTGTGGGTTGTTCTCGGTATTTTCTGACTAATTCAATTAGGTCGGCCAATCGAGTATCTTGGCCAGTCGCCTCCGCCTTTAGATGCAGAGGGCCGCGTGTAATTGTCAGACCAGCTTCAACAAATGAGCCGGAACTCACTGAAACTGGCATTGGTTCTCCGGTGAGTGGAGCTTTGTCGATTGCTCCTGTACCATCTACTACTACTCCATCAACTGGCACAACTTCTCCGGATCGAACCTCTACTATATCTCCGGGTTCTAAGGCGGCGACTGGGGTCCACTCATCATCGCATGGATTGTCGATATTCTGACCTTCTCCAACTAATCTAGCACGCCTTGGGAGCCTATCCAAGCCGCCCTGCATCGCTTCTCGAGCACGTACCAATGCACTCTCTTCAAGATGCCCTGCAAGAGCAACTAATCCTGTTACAATCAAAGCCTCCGGCCATTCCTTGAGGTATAGTGCGCCAAGAACCGCTAAAGAAGTTAGAACTTGGAATCCTAAAACTCGGTTTTGGATGCTTGCGATTGCGGCTTGAAACATCGGTAAACCAGCAAATAAAACCCCCAAAACAGTGATTGCACCAGGAACCCACCAATGCATTTCTACCATTTCAATGGCGAATACAGCGAACAATAGTGGAATCGTCATTACGGCACCAATCAATTGCACCTGATCGGGGCGCAATCTCTTGTTTTTCGACTCCACGAGAGTATATTCTCCTAGTAATCTGCGAAGACTTTCTTCGGTCATTTCAGCAACTTTTAGCGAATCGGTGGGAACTCTTTGTAATTCGATTCGGCCATCATCAAGACTAGCGTTCAGAATTCCTGGAACCTCAAGCAAGGCATTGCGTAGACCTTTGCGATCGACCCCCAATCGATTAGACACTTCACCTGCTGTCTTCCCCTGAACTAAGCGCCATTCAATATCTGGTGAGTGACCAAGGCTGTCTAATACTGATGAAACTCGTGATACCCTTCCTCTGGCTAAATCAAGATTGACTCTGACGTTACCCTCTGTTGCCGAAACCACGACTTCAGTTGTTCCTGGTAATCGATTGACTGCACGGGTGGCCTTCATTGCACAATCCGGACAATCCATACCTCGTATTTGCCACTCGAATTGCTCGACTCCATCGACTACTAATTCGGCTTCCATCAAGTTAGTTGAATCTACACCCTCTCCTGAAATTGGCTTAACTTTCTCAAGAGATCCATCATCAAGAACCAATTCTTCTCCCGATTCTACATTTACAACTTTTTTCTCACGAGCGTCAGAAATGCTCGAACGAATTTTGCTAACTCCTTCACCGAGCATCCCTTGTATCCCAGAAATTGCACCACTCAGTGAACCAATTTTCGCTGAATTATCAATCACTGACCGAACTTCAGATGGCTTGGTCGACTCAGACTTTTCCTGAGTCGAATCATCTTCCTCATCATCTAAGATGAGAAACTCGTCCTCAGACACACCCTGTGCAAGAGATAGATACACATCAACCTGAGGGGAAGAAGACAACGCCTCGACGGTGGAATCATCAACGTTGACCCAACCGAAAAGACGTGGAATTACCAGAGTTAAGCAACTTTGAGATGATTATCTTCGATATCGACGGTACTTTACTAGATATCGAAGGCTTCCAAGAAGAATTAATTCCTCTAATTCGAAAAATCGAACAATTAGGATATACTATTTCACTTGCAAGTGGAAGGACTTTACCCAACGTGACGCCGATTCAACAAAGTTTGGCAGTATCTGGATTTGTGGTCGGAGAGAATGGGGGCATGGTGTGGGACACACATGCCGGATTCCCTATTCAGGCACTTGCAGATGGAAGGCGCGCACGAGAAGCAGCGAATTGGTTGGCCGGCGAAATAGACGGATTAGACCCTGCTGGAATCGAGTCTAACCGCTGGCGAGAAACCGAATGGTGTCTGAAAGAGATTGGGAATTATGAGGTTATTAGAGATGCGATTGCTGCCTCGCAGTATAACGATTTATCGGTTGTACCAACCGGATTTGCGATTCATCTTTGCATACCAGGACTTGACAAAAGTACTGGTGTTGATTTCGCTCTAAAGCAGAGAGGTATTGACCCATCGCGAGTTATTGCGGTTGGGGATGCCGCTAACGACATACCAATGTTTGAGTTATGTGGATTTGCTGTAGCGGTCAATGACGAACATGACGGGGTAGCAGATGCTGCCGATATCATTACTGAACAAAGAGGGACTTCTGGAACAATAGAATTCCTCAAACAATTTATCCAAGTGGTTGAAATACCCTGAGTGAACCGAAGGTTCGTGCTCCGTTAATTCCGATTTGATCATGGAACGAAAATACGAGGACATAGTAGACCTGTTAGTTAGGTGCCTTGAAGCTTGGCTAACATGGCTAGAAGAAGACAACAATAACTTAGCAGCGGAAAAGGAAGAAAAGAAATGGCGTGCAGAAAATGAGGCTTACTCTCTGAACGAGTTTACCTACAACTGGGAGTTCACAGAGAAGTGGGAATAAGTTGGTGCAGGCGGCAGGATTTGAACCTGCGAAGCACTACGCAGAGGATCTTGAGCCCTCCCCCTTTGACCACTCGGGTACACCTGCACAACTTCCGAGGAGCAATGCCCTCTTGATTCCAGCGGCTCGAACCCCACTCTAAGGAGCCTAAGCAGCGAGTCTGACGGAATGGTTGATTTAGCGACTCGGCACGCTACCATACGAACCGCTTCGCGTGTATGGAGGCTGATGCTATGAGGTTAAGCAAAAACCAACTACAAGCGGTCGAAAAGGCCCTCTTTGAGGTTGCTCGTAAGCAGAAGTCTTCTGCCGGACCAGTAGAACTTCCATTACCGGACTTCTGGGCATCTGTTGGACAGTTGACATCTAGTTTGGAAGCCGAACTATCAGAAACTGTTCGATCTGAAGGGATGACCGCGAAGGCGCAATTGCAAACCCGTAGGCTTGGCAATGTGAGAACATTGGTTACAGATCTGACTCGTATTCGAATGAATGCCTTCACTCAGCACGCTATTTTGGTCAATCTGATGAAAGGTGGAGGCGCTGAGGCCGCAGCGGCCGTACAACACCTCAGCGTCATAGATTGGGAGAGGCATGACCCCACCGAAAGGGCATACTATCAGAGTCTCGGTCACTTGGTTGACAAGTACAAGCATGATGTCGCTTGGAAAGAATTAGTCAACGGAAGTAATGGAAGAGCACCACCCACTACGCATCCTGAGCCTAGCCCCGATGCCTCTCTAAGCGAGTTCACCGAAAGCGCTCCTGAACCAGAGGTACAAACTCCTCCTCAAGTGACTGTGGCCAATCCGAACGAAACCTGGGATGATCCAGAGTTCGATGAGGAAGATCGGATTCGAGCGATGGATGGGTTTCCTGATAGAGCAACAGGTGCTGACCCTCACCCACCTGAAGAAATCAGTGTTTCAGAAACCATTGGCGGAGATTTGATGAGAATTAGAATCTTACAGGATTTATCAGATCCAATAATCGCCGAAGATGGTTCTGAAATTACACTTGTTGAAGGTGATGTAGAGTCTTGCCCAAGTCTGATTGCAGAGACATTAATTGCCGCTGGATTAGCTGTCGCAGCGCCACTCTGAGCCAGCGCCAATGATTATCCAGCGTCTGTTGACGAGACTATGTCTGCGGTAGATGCCATGGGTGAGACAATTAGCGAAAATAGAGTCAAAGAATTACGCAAATTATTCGATGCTGACCCCTCAGCAAAATTAGCTCAAAATGCTGTTTCAAACAATGACTTATTGGAAGTTGCTTTGGATAGAGATTTAGTTCAAGAAATCGATTTTTCATTCTCAACTAAATTAGACAAATGGAAAGTCACTCATCAAAAGAGAAGTGGCCGATGTTGGTTATTCGCCACTCTGAACTTATTCCGACCAAGCACTATGGAGAAAATGAATGTGAAAAATTTCGAATTCAGTCAAGCTCACATTCACTTCTGGGATAAATTCGAGCGAGCAAACCACTTCTATGAGGCAATTATTGAGACTGCTGATCGCCCTGTCGATGATCGTACAATCGGCTTCCTACTCGGTGACCCAATAGGAGATGGCGGTCAGTGGAATATGGCAATGAATCTGATTAGAAAACACGGCCTAGTTCCAAAGTCGGCTTATCCAGAATCTCAATCATCATCTAGTACTCGCTACATGAATGCAAATCTCAAGGATATATTGAGAACAGGAGCCTCAGAAATTCGGGAGATTCTCGATTCCGGAGGAAGTGTTGACCAGGCTCGTGCTCACAAGCAATCGCGACTTGCTGATATCTGGCGAATTCTTTGCATCCACCTAGGAACGCCGCCAGAAAAATTCGATTGGCAATGGGAGGATAAAGATGGAAAGTTGCATCGTAGAGGAATGATGACTCCTCTTGAATTCGCCGATGAATTTGTTGAAATCGATTGGGAGGATTATGTTTGTATCGTAAACGACCCAAGGAACGAATACTACCAAACCTACACTGTTGATTATTTGCAAAATGTTGCTGGTGGGCCACCTGTGGTCTATCTGAATGTTCCAAGCCAGGAGATGAAAGATATCACTCAGAGCTTGTTGGAGGATGGATTGCCGGTTTGGATGGGTTGTGACGTAGGTAAGCAAATGCACCGAAAGAGGGGTCTGTGGGATGCCAAATTATTCGATTTTGGAGCTTTATACGGTGCTGAATTTGGTATGAATAAAGCAGATCGTCTTAGGTATAGTCAGACAATGATGACCCACGCAATGCTGTTTACAGGCGTGGATGTAGTAGATGGAAAACCTCGAAGATGGCGTGTCGAAAATTCCTGGGGAGCAGAACAGTCTGGCAGAAAAGGATTCTACACAATGAACGATTCTTGGTATGACGAACATATGTTCGAAATCGCATGCCCAAGCAAATATCTCTCTGACGAAATGAAAGAAGGAATGAAGACTGAACCGGTCGTACTTCCGGCTTGGGATCCAATGGGAAGTCTAGCAAAAGACGAAGCATTCCAGTGATGGAATCAACCTAGGTGCCTTAGAGACAACTCGATTGTTACTGAGTCAGGGTAGTCTAGGCGAAGAACTCGGCGCAGGGCCTTTTCGTCCTTGGCTGCTGATGTCACAAGTTCCAGAAGTCGCTTGTGAATTCGCATTTCCCAATGATCCCAGGTTTCGGCACCTTCGCCATCTGGACTCTTACGACATGGAACTACCAATTTGCGAGTTGGGAGTGGAATTGGGCCTCTTAGGTCAACACCTGTTTCATCGCAAATTGCCTTAATCTGTCCACATACCATGTCGACATCTTCGTGGTTTTCACCAGTCAGCTTGATTTTGGTAATTACGGCCATAGTACCCTCTCCGAGCCCTCAGCCTTTGTAACCAATTCACTTCTTTTCGATCTTCAAGCAAACGCCAGCAGCCACGGTCTTACCCATGTCACGGATAGCGAATCTTGACAATTCAGGGAATGTATCCATTTGCTCAATTGCCATTGGCTTTGTTGGAGCGAATCGAACCAGAGCAGCGTCACCAGTCTTTAGGAACGGTGGGTTTGCTTCCTTAGTCTTGGAATTCTCTAGAAGTTCTACGAATCTAACTGCTACCTGTGCAGTGTGCGCGTGGAATACAGGTGTGTATCCAGCTCCGATAGCCTTTGGAATTTCCATAAGTTGAATTTGCCCAACGAATGTTTCGTCGTGACGTACGAACATAGGCTCGCTGTCCGAGTATCCAGCCACGTCTCCTCTTCGGATGTCGTTAGCTGCAAGTCCACGAACGTTGAATCCAACGTTGTCACCAGGTTCAGCCTTTGCGTGGCTTGTGTGGTGCATCTCAATGTCCTTTACTTCAGCAGACTTCTGGCTTGGGTTGAAAACCACTGTCTTTCCTCTTTCTAGAACACCAGTTTCTACCTTTCCGACTGGTACTGTTCCAATTCCGCTAATCTTGTAGACATCTTGAACTGGTAGTCTTAGTGGCCTGTCGACTGGCTTTGGAGGCATTTGAATTCCATCAATTGCTTCGAATAGGGTTGGACCCTTGTACCAAGGCATGTTATCTGACTTGACGTACAGATTCTCTCCATTGAAGGAGGAACAAGGAATCTTTGGAACATCAGCAGGATTGAATCCAGATAGTTTCAGTAGGTTATCTACCTCTGCAACAGTCTGATTGTACTTGTCCTCGGAGTAGTCTACACCACTGATATCCATCTTGTTGACGTTTACGATCAGTTGCTTGACTCCTAGAACCTTTGCTAGGAAAGCGTGTTCACGAGTCTGTGCGTTAACTCCGTCGTTTGCTGCACACAGTAGAACAGCTGCGTCAGCCTGACTGGTTCCTGTAATCATGTTCTTCACGAAGTCACGGTGCCCTGGAGCATCGATGATTGTGAAGTAATAGTTTGGAGTGAAAAGCTCCTTGTGCGCGACATCGATAGTGATACCACGCTCACGCTCTTCCTTCAAGCCATCCATAACGTATGCGAGACCGAATCCCGCCTTACCAGCTTCAGATGCTAGTTGTTCGTTCTTGTCAATGATGTGCTGCTCGATATGACCTGTGTCAAGGAGTAGACGTCCGACGGTTGTTGACTTTCCATGATCTACGTGCCCAATGAACACGATGTTTAGGTGCGGCTTGCTTTTATCTTCCCACTGTGAACCCATAATATCGACCTCTAAGTGTGGCCCGCCGACCGATGATGCCTATTTGAATCTCTCCCCAAAGGAGAGGCGGCAATTTGACTGAATTAGAGGGTTAGTACTTTGGCGCAGTTCATCGATATTGCAATTCAATCATCAAACTCTTGACCTCTGTGTTGTGCGTTTTCTCATTCTGTAAGTCAACGGTCCAAGTGCCGGGCTCAAATCCTCTAACGGTTGAGCCGCCAATTACCAACCATACACAGCGGTTGTCAGATTCACAATCACCTGCGTTTCTGTTATCGTCACCAACCCCAGTAGTGTTTGCGACCTCTTTATCGGTCTCATTGAAGATGAATAGGTCCAGTTTGTTCTCAGTATCAACCCCACCAAATGGTTGATCCCCATCCTCTGCGGGGTAGGTTAGTTTGGCCCTTAGGTATCGAATCTTATTCTGTCCATCCTTATCGTAGGTTACAGGGTAATCCCAAGTCATGATTACCGGGTCCTGATATCTTCGGTCGATGACAAAGTCAGTCCAAGTCCCTCTGTAGTTAATGTAGAGAGTTGATTCATCAGAGTCTGTCAGGCCATTATTGTCTGTAACTGTCAATTTGATATCCCATGAACCAGCTGGCATATCCTCCAGAGTGACCGATTCTCCAGTTGCATCTACATCGTTCTCTGGATCACCATCTTCATCGGAATCGGTGTCTAAGTCCAAATCCCATTCCCAAGACACAAGATATTCCTCTGCGTAACAATCCGAATTATCTGGATTACATCCTGCCCAAGAATCAGACCCATCCAGTGTGACTGAGGTTTCAACCGTGATGCTTCGGTCATTTTCTTCCTTATCCTCGCACACCCATACTAGTACGAAGGAGCCAGCAGGTGCATCTTCACCATCACAATCGTCATCCTTTGCAGTAGTTATCTCGGCTTTCGGCTCCCTAGCAGATGAGTCGATTACAGAAATTGTGTCACTAACTGAGGTCTCGTAATTTCCATCACTTACGGTTAGTGTAACCATGTATTCTCCAGGTTGTGAATAAGAATGGCTAGTTGTCAATCCATCCCCGAGGTTTCCATCGCCGAAATCCCATGTGAACGTTAGAGCGTCTGCGTCAGGGTCAGAAGAGCCTACTGCGCTGAAGGTGATCGAATCTCCAGCACGCACTGATCCATCGGGATCAATACTCATTTTTGCACTCGGAGCACCATTCAAACTGAAGGTCTCCAAGCATCCTGCAAATGCTGCACTAAGTAATAGCAATACGACCATCGGGGCTAATCCACCCGCTCTTCTCATGGTCACGGGTGTGATGGTGGTCGTCATCAACCCTACGGATTCCCGTAATCCCTAGAAATCGAAGAGAGTTTGTTGTCTAGTGCCTTGCAGTAATTCCTTCTCATTCCAGCCAAAGGCTTCGGTAATTCTTCCCAGTGCAGTTGCCAGTCGCTTAGCATAAAACTCTGGATCATACTCAGGAGGATCCACCCCTAACTCATCCACCATCCAAGCTTGAACTGTCATAGGTGATGTTTTCGCGTTGGTTACTATCCAACCCACTTTCATGCCAGGCGTGAATCCAAGTCCTGCCTCTATTCTTTGTCTAGCAGCGCGTACGTAAGGTAAAGAATCTGGATTCTTGTAGGTTTTATGGAAATCAACAGTTCCATCTTTCCTCAGACTTCCTTTACAAGATCTAGAAATTACAAGGTCCGCTGCTTCTACATTTTTCGCCCTGATATCATCAATAACTGATTTTGACATCTCTACAGCAGACCATTCCTCGTTTGATAGAATCAACTCAAACATCTCTGTCATGGTACTAGTTAGGAGACGGAATGAATCTGTTCGCCGGACCTCATAGCCTCGAATCAACATCTCTTCGCGAGGCCAAACTACTCGCCCGACATAGCGCTTTTTTGCGCCATGAGAAAAGAAGGCCGAAAGGGCGGTCTCAAACTCTAATTCAGCGCCTTCTTTGGTAAATCTATCAGCAAGTGAATTACCAAAATCGAGAGTATCTTTCCTAGCATTTTTCCAATCTTCAAAGACCAAGGAGTCCTTTGGTGGACGATTAATCGGTGAATCAGACTCAACAGGTGCTTTGACAAAAATTGAGTCTGTATCTGAATACACAACATCGTAACCATCTGTCTCGACATTGTCGATTATTGTACGAATATTGTGTCGAGCCCATTCAGTAATGCTAGCCCCCAAATCGGGATGGGTGAAACGATAGAAAGAGGAGGCGAATACACCATAGAAGGAATTCATCAGAATTTTAACCGCATATTGTAATTGATCGTGGAGGAAAGCAGCTTCTTCTTGATTGGCCTCTCTAGCTTTTTTCAACTCAGATTTGTGATAATCTCTTTGCTGCATTAATTCGCTCAACAAACGAGGCACGAGGCCTCGACGTTCATCTGAAGAAACGTATCTTGTCGAGGTTGTAGGAGATATGTTATGAGAATCTTCTTCGGTTCCATCCCTAACTAGAGTTGTGGAACATATATTCTGTGAAATCATAATTGATGGGTACATCGACTTGAAGTCGAGCACAGCCACCCATGGATGTATTCCTGGCTCGACTTCGTGAACATATCCTCCCGCGATTTGATCGCGACGGCGTGGACCTGATTGAGTCATGGGAACAGCGATATTCTCCCTGTCTGCTAAGCGAATTACGAGCGAGTCGATCCATTGACTGGTAGTTCCGGCAGCGGCGGTCTCGACAGTAGTTTTTGCAACCGCCGCTAGGGCTTCTTTACGCTCTACTGATTGTAAATGACCAAGTATGTCGAGTGGAAGATGTGTGTCTCTGACACAATATTCCATGACTTCATCGGGTCTAGCTGCCCATTCCTCATCCATTTTGCTTGCATCAATATCGAGCTTCTGTTTGTCTTCAGCCTCCGGCCAAAGCATGTTTGCAACAAAGCGAAGAGATTCTCTCTCGGGGCGGAGGGTTTGGCGAACCTGCCACCAAGCGTCCATTGGTATTCGACCAGTTAGTCGCCAAACTCGATTTGTAGCCCTGTCTGGGCTGAGGCGCTTTGATTCACTCTCAATCGCTGGAACTCTTCCCCAACCGCAAAGAGCGGCTTGTTCGAATTTTGATTTTCCTGAATTTTCCTCAGCCCGCTCAATGATCCTTGGTAAGTCGAAATTATCTATATTGTATCCAGTTATGAAGTCAGGATCTTCGTCTCTAACAAGTCTGGTCATACCCTCCAAAATCTCCTTTTCTGAACCTCGGAATTCATGCTCTGTACGTTGCTGCCCTCTAGCTACTACCACCGCCGCACAGAGTATGGTATTGTGACGAATAGAGGTCTCAAGATCTAGTGAAAGAGTCACGAAAGGAGTTGGGAAGGGATCGGTTCGAGATAAATCTGCGATATTGCAGGTAACCACCATATCACACGGATATAATCCTGAACCCCCGAAGTCGCGAATCTTCTCTGCGGCTTCGACTCTCTTTCCATCAAACTCACTGGCAAATTCAGAAGGTGTACGAGGTCCAGCCCACAGAACCTCTCCCTCACTTGCGATATGAGGGCCTAGGTCTAAGTCCAACAATAACCGCTGTACAAAGAGAATATCAGCACTCGAAACTTCCCAATCAGCCTCGAGCCGTTTCCTAAGCCGAGGAACAACATATGGCTGCTCAACTTCGACACGGTAGTGTGGTTTGACGCCATATGGAGTCCACTTGTCAATCGGTTCCCCGATTGATACAACTTCATCCATCTCCTCGACGATTTCTAGATGGTCTTTCAAATCTCTATCAAGACCTAATTTACCCTGGGGAGCGATCTCTAAGAATGGGGTGAGACCATCAACTAGCAATACCACCGAATAGCCTTCTCGAGCACGACACCACAGCTCGACAACTGTGCGCGGGGGTGTCGAAGCCACCGCTTGGTAAGAGCCAGAGACAATGCATACCTCTCCATCCCATCGCATCGTAACACCTTGTACAGAGGGAAACAGAGTCAGCAATCAACCCTTGTGTGGGTACTTGGAACTGTAGTTTGAGGTGGTTTGTTAGAAATTGTTGAAAGCCGAGTCGCCCCCCTCTGCATTGGGTTGTGAGCCAATGATGGAGGAGACCGAGTCAAACGGCGAGTCTTCCGTTGATTGGGACAATCTTACTTTCAGCTTCACCGAAACGGACAGGATGTACATTGCAACCTGTAAGCAAGGAGAGGAATGGGAACCTGGCATTATGCAGGATTTCCAAGATCTCAAGTTATCGCCCGCTGCTGGAGTAATCAATTATGGACAGGGATTATTCGAAGGAATGAAGGCTAGAAGATCTGAAGATGGTCGAGTTTTACTATTTCGTCCGGAATTGAATGCAAGGCGCGCTCAAGATGGCTGTAAGCGATTAGGTATGCCTGTAGTGCCGGAAGAAATGTTCCTCGATGCAGTCCACTTGGTTGTGCAAGAGAATATGAGATGGCTACCACCTACTGGTCGAGGTGAATTATACATCAGACCCCTAATCTTTGGAAGCGGTTCAATCCTGGGAGTAGCACCTGCACCCGAATACACATTCTTGGTCTACGTTGTTCCGGTTGGACCCTACTTCAAGGGAGGATTGAATCCTATCTCACTCAAGGTATCAGACGAATACCACCGAGCTGCTCCAGGCGGCTCTGGAGGGGTGAAGGCAATTGGAAACTATGCACCGGGAATGATGCCCTCAAAGAAAGCAAAAGCCGATGGTTATGCTGAAATTATCTATCTCGATGCTGTAAACCATAGATATGTCGAAGAAGTTGGAGCGGCTAATTTCTTTTGTATCAAAGACAAGGTACTCTACACTCCAGAATTAACTGGAACTATACTTCCGGGTATCACTCGTTTATCTGTCATTGAATTGGCTCGAAGTTTGGGTTACCAAGTTTTGGAAACAAAGATAGATATCGAATTTGCGATGGATTCTGATGAAGCGTTTTGCGCTGGTACCGCTGCGGTGATCTCACCTATTGGTTCGATTGAACATGGAGGTAATATCGCAACCTACTGCGACGGAGAGGTTGGTGCCATCACTAAGCAACTCTATGATGCTCTGACTTCAATTCAAGAAGGCCGGACTACAGACACATTTGGCTGGACGCCATCTGTCTAGGAATATTCCTTCGACTAATTTCATCACTTTAGGTTGACTTGCACAACTGGTGGCTCCATGCTTCAAATGTATGTCTGTCGAAATTCTTCTTTTCCTCATCTCGACGTAGTGAATTTCGTAATGGAATAGCCATCCTATGATTACCATTGAAAGATTCTGAGTGTCTTGAGATAAAGTCCCAGTAAAGATTCGTAATTGGACAGTTTTTCTTCGGATCATACTGACATTCTTTGCAATAATCGCTCATTCTATTGATGTATGCGGCGCCAGAAATGTAGGGTTTTGTCATCATCGATTCTCCCAGTGCGAAAGTACCCATCCCCAAGACATTAGGCTCAACTACCCAGTCATAGGCATCAATGAATGCAGCGTGGAACCAATCAGTCAATTGTCGAGGATTGACGTCTAATAGCGAGGCGATGTTTCCCAGCACCATCAAGCGAGGGATGTGATGAGTCCAACCATCTTCAATTACAGACCCTACAACTGTATCCAGACAGTTAAACCCGGAATCTGCATTCCAGTAAGCCATTGGTAGATTATTTTCTTGAGTTAAGTGATTAGGATGTCTATTTTTCCCAGGAGGGGGGGCGGAAAATCCTCCGCCATACCACATTGCATCTCTAACCTCAGTTAATGTCCGATTGACTGTGATATTCTCGAATCCATCAGTAATGTCATGGACATGTTTCACGTATTCTCTCCAAATTAGTTGGCGTACGAATCCTTCAGTACTGTTCATTGGAGCTGGTGTTCTCAAGACTGATTCAAGCAAATATGCGGGCATAATCCTGTGTATATTTACCAATGAAGCCAATCTGCTATGGAAAAGACCCTTACTTTGTGTCGACATTGCATCTTCATACGGGCCAAAATTTGGCAAATGTAGCATTGCAAAATCAAGCGCCTCTAGGGCTTGTGAATGATTTGTTGGAATTTTACTCAAATCTATTTTTCCGGGATTGTCAGAAAACACTGTGTTCACTAATTCCTCAACCTCTCGATCTAAGTCTGTAACCTCAAATGTAGGTTCTTCCGGCGCTATAGGTTGACCTTTCCATGTCATACGATTCTCTGAATCAAAACTATATTTGCCCCCTACGGGAGCCTTACCATCCATCAGTATTCCAGTTTCTTTCCTGAATCTTCTGTAGAATTTATCCATTCTGAAAGGGGGGGTTAATCCAAGTTCCTCGACAAACCAATTCTTTGGTGTAAGCCATCCTGTGTGAGGGTGTTGCTGTAATTTTCCTGAATCAAATAATGGTTGCAATTCTTTCCGTGTTGAAAGTTCTGCTGGCTTCAGGCAATGAATAAGAGAAATTTTCAGTTCCAATAATGCCTCGGAGTAATTGGAATTGGTGCCTATGTATTTCACAGGGTGTCCTTTGGATTGAGATTCAAGTGCAAACGATCTCATATTGGCGAGGATTAGGCCTAACTTTTGCTTGTGAAAAGGGCGAGATTTCCCTTTGGAAAGTGATTCTATCAGGATGATTCCGGTTGATTCGGGAGGCTCATCTTTCCATGGATTGAGCTCAAGATTTAGTTGGTCATAAAGTAGACACAACCATCTTTTGGGACGAGCAGCCGTATCATCCCGAAGCATCGAGATGAATACGGAACTGCCCGATTCCATGGTTACGTAGTCCTTCTTTCAAAGTAAAACTCAGCGTAGTCTGCGTCCTGCAATCATCAGTGCACCGATGACCGCCAACGCTGCGATTCCAGCGGAGAATCCTGGAGTATTGTTTGACTCCTCTTCTGGCTCTACAATCGAACCTTCTCCAACAACAATCTGTCCCGCCATTCCGGAGGTTGCATGAGGCACACAGATGTAGTTGAATGTCTGATCTACATCGAATGTGTATCTGAAATCAACACTCTTCATCGACTCACCGCTGTATACACCACTCATGTATCGTGTTGTGTCTCCTTCCACTGCGATTTGAGCAACGTTGTGAGCCATCGATTCGTCGTTCCAAATCCAGCAAACAGTAGCACCTACC
>Ga0208763_1000141_pt1 | contig 15973 bp, 14 predicted proteins | sample ETNtaG_20_FD_185756 | JGI IMG/M metagenome (GOLD analysis project Ga0208763, IMG submission 185756) | Marine microbial and viral communities from oxygen minimum zone, Eastern Pacific Ocean - ETNP201306PF45B (SPAdes) (version 2) | ecosystem: Environmental > Aquatic > Marine > Oceanic ... | reverse complement strand
GGCAAAGCGTCTTCATCTACCTTGAATTGAGGTGTATGCACATTGTATATGCAACCCTTATCTGGATTATTCACACCAAGCACAACAAAGCATCCTTTTGTTTTCTGAGTATAGAAAGCAAAGTCCTCACCACCCATTACCGGCGCTAACTCGTTGACATTTTCTTCACCAATCATGGATTCAGCGACGCCTTTGGCAAAATCCCAAGTTTCAGGGTCATTGTAAGTAGGGGGGTAATCATTACCCGGGAACGCAACACTCACTTCACAACCATTGGCCCGACCGACCAAATCACAGATTTCTGAAACTCTTGTTTGTAACCGCCTCAATCCATCCATGGTCAATGATCGAACAGTTCCCTTTATTTTCACAGATTCCGGAATTACGTTGTGCGCATCTCCGCCATTTACTGCAGTGACACTTACCACAGCAGACTCCAAGGGATCGGTCTCTCGGGAAACAATACTTTGGAGAGAGTCTACGATTCTAGAGGAGGCCAGAACAGGATCGACGCAAAAGTGAGGAGAAGCGGCGTGTCCACCAACGCCTTTCACTTCAATATCCATGAAGCTAGCAGCCGCCAAGAACGACCCCGCTCGAGAACCCACTTGCCCTGTAGGCATTCTAGGCCATACATGCAATCCGAATATTCGCTCAACTTCGGGATTTTCTAATGCGCCTTCATTAGTCATTTTTTGTCCTCCAGCACCACCTTCTTCAGCAGGTTGGAATAGGAACTTTACAGTTCCTTGAATCTCTTTTTCACTGAGAATTTTAGCTGCTCCCAACAACATAGCCGTATGACAATCATGTCCACAAGCATGCATTTTCCCGTCTATTTCACTCTTGAAATCTACATCTGCGGTTTCGTGGATTGGCAGAGCATCCATATCTGCTCTCAATGCAATACACGGCCCATCTCCATTACCGATCGAAGCGAGAACGCCAGTTTCAGCAATAGGAAAATCGTATTCAATTCCTAATTCATCCAATTTTTCTCGAACTAATGCATTGGTGCGATGCTCTTCATACATTAACTCCGGAAATCTATGCAATTCCCTTCTAATGTCTATAATCCAATCTTTGATGCTCTCCGACTCGTTCATAATCGCATCCAATTCCATGAACGGAGGTTACGGGAGTTTGGTAAAAAGCCTACACACGACAAAACAGCCCGATTTCCGGCATTGACCTTTTGAAGGACCCAACATTCGCGAATATTATGATGCGTTCAGGAAATCCAGCATTGAGTGATGAAACATTTTCTTCATCTAGTTACCAAGACAAACCATGGTGGGATGGTTTTGACCTTGCAGACGAGTCAACAACAATGTCCATCGAAGGAACAGCCGAAAAAACCGGAATTTTACTAGGGATTACAATCCTAACAGCCCTATTCACAGCATTCTCGATGCCTGCATCAGTGCCATTGATGGGTCTAGGATTTCTAGGAGGCTTCATTACAGCGATGATTGTAATTTTCTCTCGTTCTACAAATCCAGTCCTAATCTGCCTATATGCTGCATTTGAAGGCATGGCCTTAGGAGGATTGACTTGGTTTTATGAATCGATTCCAGGCCTAGAAGGAATCGGAATCGTTGCAGCATTACTCACCTTTGGAATACTTGGTGTAATGCTGACAATATACAGAATGGGGTTAATCCATTGGGACGAAAATACACGTATTGCAATAACTTCGGCAGTTGTGGGAATCCTTGTAATTTACATCGTATCAATAATCGGCTCATTTGTCGGATTTTCATTACCTTTTATGGAGCCAGGCCCATGGGGTATTGCATTCAGCCTATTCGTGGTAGGAATCGCCTCTTTCTGCCTTGCAGCGGATTTTGATTTCATCGAAAGAGGCGTACTTTCAGGTTCTCCAAAAGAACTTGAATGGCGAGCCGCATTTGGCTTGATGGTAACCCTAATTTGGCTATACGTTGAGATACTACGCTTACTAGCAATAATTGCAGCTAGTAGGTAGTGGTGAGTTTTTTGGAAACCGATCTAATCCTAGGTCTGGCAATTGCTGGTGCCACTTTAGGATTAGTAGAGGGCATCAAACCAGGCCCTCTCCTAACTATGGTAATCCGTGAAACTCTATCTGGAGGTCTTCGGGCGGGTTTGTGGACTGCAGCCGCCCCTATTTTTACAGATGGCCCACTAGTAATATTCAGTCTATTTGCTGCAGCATGGATAGCAACAAACCCCTCGGTGTTACTGGCAATTACCCTTGCAGGAGCGATATTTCTGGCTCAAATGGGCTACGAATGCTTCGGTTTGGAACCACCCAATATGAACGAAGACGCACCGCCTCCCACAGGCTCATTTCTTAGAGGGGTAATAACCAATCTACTGAATCCAAATGTGTATATTTTCTGGTTTCTAATCGGAGGCCCGCTGATGGCATCGGCCGCAGATGAAGAAATTCTAGCGCCAATCGCATATGCGATAACATTCCTAGTGACAATAATGCTGACCAAAGCGGCAATAGCCTATGCAATACATCGAGCAAGCGGCAATATTTCAGCAACAGTTTATCGAAGATTACTATCGATATGCGGACTAGTGATGATCGGCTTCTCAATATACTATGCAACCCAAGCATACACCCTTCTCCAAGAATTAGGCGCCCTATGACGGTGTTATCGCATCAAATAGTGGTAGCATTCATCTTTCATCGCCCTGACCGCTATACACCAATGTCGTTACCTCGTAGAGCCATGGAGCAGATGGGCTTCAGCATATGTTGCCTAACATGTGACGCTCCGGATATCCCGGGTACAGAGCGTTGTAAGGGATGTATTGAGTCTCACGCTAGAGCGCGCGACAAGCTAACAACAGGGCCTGCAACAACAAAGGCAGAACGCCTTGCCCGTGAACAAGTCACAATGTTAGCAGACCCCAACAAATACATTGACGACAACAATCACGGTGATTTTATGTTGAATTATGTGCGATTAATTGATTCTCATCGAGGCATAGAGGAAGTGATTACAATGGAACAAGTCGAAGCAAGATTCGCCGCACAGAGGTCCAAGAAAGACAAGTCATTAATCAGAGAAGTAGCTAATCAGAATCAATGGACCAAGAAAGCCCCGGACGCCGATGAAAGAAAAGAAATGTTAGAAATATTCGGCGAGGCAAAAAGCCCAGATGTACCAAGTTGGGACGATTTACTAGAAGAAGTCGGTGAACTACTCGACGAGGATTGAGAATAACGAGCCTTCAAACGAGACGAGTAGAGTGAGATAGACAATGGCAGCGGAAAGAGACCCTCGTGCCTCGCGCTTGGAAGACGATCCATTCGAGCGCGCAAGCTCACCGGGAAGCCATACTCGGGCAAGGGATGATGGTAATTGGAGGCAGCCTCATGTCAGGGTTGTTTTTGCCAGCAACAATAGCGGCGGCCAACCCTTCTTTCGTGTGTTTGGAGAGGAGCCCGAGCCGCGTAGAGTTTACGTCCACAAAGGTTCGATATGGCACTTTTCAAGAACAGAAATTGAGCATTTAGCACTTGCTTCTGTAGCATTTTCTATTGCATTAGCATTCTTTTCAATATCTCTTCCAGAGGGCTCAACCTGGCCATTCATAGAGGCTTGGAAATCCCCTAGTAGCTTTATTAGAGGAGGATTATTTTGGATGATTCCAATTGTTCCGGCATTTATTGTTCACGAGTTAGCCCACAAAATTTCAGCTCGCTACTACGGTTGTTGGGCAGAATTCCGAGCATCTCCAGGGGGTCTTAGATTTGGGATTATTTTTGCAGCAATTACTGGATGGGTATTCATGGCACCCGGTGCTGTTATGGTAATGGGCCATACCACTAAGCAACAATTCGGAAAAATTGCTCTCGCAGGACCTCTTAGCAATATCATGATGTGGGCAATTGGAATAGGATTGATAGTTCTCGGTTTGGAATCAACAGAATTCACAATATTATTCAACGAAGCCGAAAGAGGCTTGCTCTATTTTTGGTGCTGGGGAAATATTGGACTGGGGGCATTCAACATGATTCCATTTGGCCCACTTGATGGAAGAAAGGTCAAGACTTGGTCAAATACTGTATATTGGATTTGGGTTTCGGTGTTTGTCGGACTGATCTGGTTCAATTGGCACATTTTACCTGACATACTAGGATAGTGGAAATATGGCGGAGAATTACGAGGAGCCCGCCTACGAATTACTGCAGAAGTACCGCGGCTTCGAAATCAGAAAATATGTCGATACTATTCAAGCCAGAGTATCTACAGATGGTATGAATTATGGAGAATCTGCAAGGCCCTTCAGAAGAATCGCAGGCTACATATTTGGCGGAAACGAACGGCAACAAAGCATCGCAATGACAGCACCTGTTCACATGTGGCAATCCGGCGAAGAATCTCTAATGGCATTCACAATGCCATCAGAACACAAGATAGAAGATCTTCCGAAACCAAACGACTCAGGGGTAGAATTACTCCATGTAGAAGGAGAAGTGGTTGCCGTTCTGAAGTTCTCTGGGCTCTCCCGCCCAACCAAGTCACTGAGGCTACAGAATAAGCTACGGAAACTTGTCGAAGCAGAGGGGCTTACAACTTCTGGTAATGCTAAATTAGCAGTATATGACAACCCAATGTCAACACTTCCATTTCTTCGAAGGAATGAAATCCATATCCCATTAGAATGGGATGTTTAGAGAAGGGCGTTGAAAATAGGCTGTTCATCACAGTGGAAGAATGTCATCATCGCCCACCAAGTAATCATATCTAGACTATTTACAACATTGGCAACACCAGTGTTTTCCTCGCCGTAATCCTTGCCGGTAGTGTCCATCCAATCTTCCATTTCTTCTAGCGTATCACAGACCTGATGATAGCACCAATAACCATCAACCAATCCTCCAAAACCAATGGTTACAGTGCCTAAATTATCTTGGAAGCTAGCGTGATCACTTCTTGCGGTAGTATCTTCATAGACGATGACTTCAGGCCTATCCATGTCTAGCCAAACAGACGTTTTCCAAGTGTCTGCACTGTAATTTGTTCCGATTAATGTCCCAATTTGTTCCTCGAGACCAAGTGCATCAGAACCTATCCAATTCGAGAGACCAACCATCTCTGGCTGATCGAGTTGATCATGATTTGGACCGGGGCCAATGTATACTCTCAAAGGCCACACTTCACTGTCTTTAGGATACCCATCTTCGTCGATTTGAGGATCAGGATCACCATGAGGTGCACCACCTCCACCGGGCCAATTAACTCCAGCCATATCGAGATTGATGTAATTCATCACAGTCACTTGGGGGTTGTCTTCCTTTACGTGGTACTCCGTCCAATAATCCGACCCCCTCTTCCCACCTTCTTCACCAGACCATAGGCAGAACACCATGGTTCTCCTGGTATCAAAATCTGCAAGCGCTCTAGCAGTTTCCATGACCATCGCAGTCCCTGCTGAGTTGTCATATGCTCCTGCCCTCGTCCCGTAGGTTCTGAATCCCACAAGATGAGGATCGAGAAGAACAGCGTTAGCAGGAGGAGCAACATCGAAATGAGCTCCGAAAACCATCCACTCATTTGGCACTACAGAGCCCCATTTGTATGCACATATGTTGTATGCCTCTGGATTTTGTACATTCATAATATCTGTGTACTCGTACCTATGGGCTATGACTTCAAGCCCAAAGCTTTCCAATTCTCCAATTATGTACAAAGCCGCATCTTCGTATGCAGGATTACCTTGCCCCGCCCACCGATCAAAATAACCAGCCTTTCCATCCACTGGATCCAATGTGTCAGTGGGATCCGACAACTCAAACAATCTGTCGTAAACAATTCTGCCATGAAGCATTCCACTTGAATGGCCACCACCCTCATCCCAAGATACAGTCGAATCTCTTGCAGATGGGATAAATTTCACTTCTACCTCACCAGGCATTACCGATGAATGAACCTCGAGGGTATCGTATGTTGTGTTGTTTGCCGGAATTCTGATTGCACCTAACTCATCCCCGCCATTCTCACCACCTCTAGCATACCATGTAGACCACGATTCATCGACCTCTCGTATTGGCCAATGCCCTCTTCCATATTCTCCAAGAAGTAGATAGATTCCATCCGAACGCGGCGGAATTAGAACTTCTATTGCTACCGTGTCACCAGAATCCAAGTCAATTACTGTAGAATTTTGAACAAATCCAGACGCTGGGTCCTTGATTAGGAATGGCAAAAATACCGACATTTTACTTGAAGCAGATAACTCAAGAGTCTGAAAGAAACCAGCGGACACAGACTCAGAATCTACCTGCAAATCTCCCGCATCAACTTTAGAATCGCCTCCTCCAAAACATCCGCTGATTGGAGTTAATAGCAGGATTAAAACCATGCCGAAAGCCGCCAACTCGCGTGAGCGCATAATCAACGGACCATAGGTCCGTTGTTGAAGTCGCCGCATATTTGCTTTAGTAAAAATCAGGCGTTGAATAAAGATAAACAAGTCAAGGAACCATCTGCTTGCATGATTTCTTTCATGTCCACACTAGTAATCTTGAATCCTTCATCTAGCATGGTCTGACGGACAACAGGAAAGCCATCTGCAATAATCACACGATCGCCGTTGTAACCGATTGTATTGGCCGCGTAACTTTCTCGATTTGGAACCCAAACGACATCCTCAGCTAAAGGCTCTAATTGAGATGCAGTAAGATGCCCTTCAGCGGCAATAATCATACCAGGGCGAGGCGATGAGCATACCGTTGTAAGGTGCAGAGTTGAACTTGGAATATCTATGAACTCACACTCAAAACCATCTTCCCGAACGTGACTTGCTAGAAAGTCTGCACCTGCCTGATTAGTTCTTGTTGAAATTCCAATCAAATACCTATCATCGAAGAATACTACATCTCCTCCATCAAGTGTAGCGCCCTTTGGCATGTTTATGATTTCAGCACTCAAAGAGAGGTGTTCAGCAACAGCAACTTGCTCCCCTTCTCTTGAAGGATGGCCCATGTTAGGAATGATCGCTTTTCCATCGACCATTACCGCAGTATCCTCTACAAAGCAACAGTCCGGATGCTCATCTAATCCAGGTAGTACCGTAACTTCGGTTCCATGTGCTCGAAGAGCAGCAACATATGCATCGTGAGCGCCTTGAGCTGCTTCTAAGCGAGGCGTCTTTGTTCCGAAGAAGTCAGAGATGGCCGAGTCAAAATTTTTTGAAATTTGACGAACGACTGCTGCGTTACGACTACGGTCGTATGCACCAGGCATACCACGCCGTCCAACCCACTATTCATAATAATTCGGAATCCGGATATAAAATTCCGCTTAATGTCTATGTTTTGCCAGAGATTCAATCCCGATTACGATTGGTATAGAGAAGAGCCCCAACCAATAGCCCAAAAATTCCACCATACAAAATCAAGGAATAATCGGCTGGCTCATCCCAAACATCTGCATCAAACGGAGCCCAATCGCGATTATCTCCGTAACCGTCTCCATCAGTATCTAACCACTCATCAGGGTCGCCAGGAAATGCATCCGAATTATCTCCAAAACCATCTCCATCAGAATCTATCCATTCAGTCGGGTGATATGGAAAAACATCCAAATTATCTCCGTAACCATCCCCATCTGTATCGGTAGTTTCGCTAGAGTCGTCCGGAAACGCATCTGAATTATCTCCGACTCCATCATTATCAGAATCAATCCACTCACCATTATTTTCAGGAAACTGGTCTGTATTATCTCCGTAACCATCTCCATCAGTATCTAGCCACTCTGATTGGTCATCTGGAAAGGCATCGGAATTGTCCCCGACCCCATCTTCGTCCGAATCCATCCATTCAGAATCATCTGCTGGAAACACATCTGAATTATCGCCCACACCATCCTCATCTGCGTCCGACCATTCATCAGGATTCAATGGAAATACATCTTCAGAATCCTGCCAGCCATCTCCATCGTCATCAAGATCCACCAAGTCACAAATTCCATCAGAATCAGAATCAAGAGGTCTGTGAGAATCATCGTTAGGGTCCGTTTGACAATCTATCTCGTCACTATCTGCCCACCCATCATTATCATCATCTAAATCCTCGTTATCGCCGACTCCATCTCCATCAAAGTCTCCCCATTCATTTCTATTCAAGGGAAAAGCATCTTCTGAGTCTTGCCAACCGTCTCCATCATCGTCTACATCTGCGTTATTTCCAATACCGTCTTCATCGGTATCTTTCCATTCACTCGAATCATAAGGAAATGCATCCTCGATATCATAGACACCATCATTATCATCATCAGGGTCGCCTTGATCTCCTATTCCATCACCGTCAAAATCTGACCACTCGTTTGGGTCATTTGGAAACAAATCCGTAGGCAGGCAAACTCCATCTCCATCAGAATCATCCCATCCAAGCGGGTCTTGGTCGCATTGGTCGGTGTTATCTCCAACTAAGTCTCCATCAGCATCTAGCCATTCATTCGGATTGTAAATGAAAATATCAACATCGTCTCTATATCCATCGCCATCAGAGTCTCTGACAAACCCAGAAAGCGCCCAACCAATGGTCTGATTCGCCCAACCCGGGTCATTTAGTGGAGGAACATGACCTCCTCCATTTATTCTCCAATGTGCCACCCGATTTCCGGAGGTACAATTGAGAAATTCGAACTCATCAGTCTCGTCTATTCCATCGTCTCCGGAAACATCCCTAGTTCCTTGAAAAGTCCATACAGAGTCACACCCAGATCTGTCCGCCCAATAGCCAACAGTCTCAGTAGCAGACGGGTGTTCTCCTCCAAACGCCACAGTCCCCCCGTCGTATTGAATCACTCCATCATCGGTTGAATGTACATGCAAGATATCCGGCCTGCCGTTATCGATACAATTGGAAAAATCATTCCATGTAACGCCATTCAAGGCTACAATTGCTCGTATAGAATTACCAGCATCACAAGCCATTCGATGACTCATGAATCCTCCATTGGAAAGCCCAGTAATTACAACACCATCTGGATCCGCACCGTAGTTTTGCACCGCTTCATCAATCAAACCGAGGAGATAGTCGACATCATCGACATCGTAACCGAAAAGATTGCAACAAGCATCCGTAGCATTCCAATATCTCATTCCTAACCAATTCATTGTTCCATCAGGATAAATCAACAGATGCTCATTTTCATGAATGCTATCGAAATGGTGCATATAAGCAGCATTGAATGCTCCATTGTTGCTGTAGCCGTGTAACGAAATTACCAACGGTAATGGCTTGCTATAATCATGATTTCCAGGCATTCTGAGATTTGCCTGGCGATCCGACGGCCCAATGCTTACAGTAGTGTGTTCATCGGTATATTCGATCGCACTGTAACCATCGTTAGAGTTAGTTCTGTAGGGTATTTTTGAATCGTCCTTGAGCTCCTCAGCATCGTCAACAGTAATGATTGCGAATAGCAGAAAACCGACTAAGAAAGCGGAGACAACAGTCCGACTCACACCTCTAGCGGGGTGTGTATAGGTAAGAAACTGCCTAAATTGAGATAGAACAAGCCTCATTCTCTATTGAGGGCCATGTGGAGTAACAATCCAACAGGCATCAGCATAACTCCAAAGAAGACAATCAATCGAGTTTGATTCAGACCAATCTCATTCTCAACCGCCTTGCGCCACATCCACCTAGTAGCGATGATATCTCCAGCAACAAAATGCGCCCAAGCCAGAACAGTTCCAGATTCGGTTCCTAGAAGTTCAACCATGGTATCCATGATTTCAGTAGGATTTCCTGTGAATAACTCAACCATGCCATCAGGATCAACGAGTATAGTAACAAAATAAGCGATTAAGGGCCCAAGGAAAATAAGATTCCCCTCAACCCATTTTGATGTTCTTTCAGACTGGGGTTCTACCATCATCAATAACCAAAAAGGGCCAACCCATATCGTAGGAATAAGGAATAGTGCTGTGTAAATAGGCTCCATACTAGTCACTTAATCCGGCTGCTATTTCACCCGCCTCTTCCAATTGGTCGGCAGAATACCAATATGAGGACGCCTCCCAGACAATATTACCGTTTTTGTCTAGTAAAATCACGGAAGGCGTCGGAAGATTTCCAAAAGCCTCCACAACAGAAAGCTCCGAAGCCTCTCGTGTGTCAAAATCTAGCGCTAGACGCGAATATGCATCGATAACCACAGGCCAAGGCGAATAATGGTCACTTGAGTTATTGCCATAGACCTGCATAATTTTGTCTGCATCTTCGAAGTTACCATATCTATGAATTGTAACTGGTTGCATAACGCTGTAGTTGAGATTACTATCTCGGATACCTTCAGCCCATTCATGGCAACCCTGACACTGCGAACTTACCCAAAACAAGAGAACTGGTTGCTGCTCTAATTCAGTAGTCAGGTCTAGCACAGAGCCGCCATCCACATCTCTTCCTAAAGTAGGGAGTACGAATGTGAATCTACTATCTTCAGTATCTCCTATTTCCAATTCTTCTTGTATTTCATCAGCCAAACATCCAGCCGAAGCAGATAGTAGAATTAGCGTTAGTAATAATCCAGCAATTTTTCTCATACCATTCCTCCAAATTACACTTTGATGGACTCTTGGGGTTTTATTGCCCCGAGTCCACCATTTACTCCAATAATTTGCCCAGTCATCCATTCAGGCGCCCCATCAACCAGCCAAGATGCAACATCTGCAATCTCCTCGGCTTCCCCAATTCTTCCAACTGGGTGCATCGAGGCACTCATTTTCCGACTGGCCTCGCTTTTCAGGAGACTTTCCGACATTGGAGTGTCTGTCATTGCAGGGGCAATTGCGTTTACCCGAATGCCCCGCTTGGCATAATCTGCGGCCGCCGCTCGAGTTAATCCTTCAACGGCTCCTTTTGCCGCAGCAATCGCTGCATGGTTAGTCATGCCATGTGAGGCCGCAACGGAAGAAAACAGCACGATTCTTCCCCCATCTCCGCGCATCATTGGGACAGCCGCGGATCTGATTGCGTTGAATGCGGTAGTGAGATTTTGCTCCATTGTATCCCGCACTTGTTCAGCAGAGGTTGCGTGCAATGGTCTGAGTAAGATTGACCCTACAGCAACCACTACTGCGTCAAGACTACCATGTGTTTCTATGATATCAGCAACAGCCTGCTTCATCGCAACCTCGTCTCTAGCATCCACAGGTAAGATTTCGACATTATCAATCTGTGAATTAAGGGCTTGAAGAGCCTCCTCGGTTCTTCCGCTCGCTATTACTTTCCAACCCTGTTTGGATAGATTCTGACAAACAATACTGCCTACTCCTCCAGCGGCTCCTAGTACCCATACAACTGACAAACAAATCCCTCCTAGATTTATCTCGTCGGCTTGGGTCTCCTAAGGTCAGGGAACCAAGTATCCACTCCGTTCCAATCTACAGGGACTCCCAAGTCTGCAATCACTAGTTTACTACTGATTCTGGCGCTTTCAAAGATGGTCGGAAGCCCACTACCTGGGTGCGTACCTCCTCCAACAAGGTATAGTCCGTTCAATTCCTCAAAACGGTTCTGAGGCCTTCTCCATAGCATTTGGTCTAAGCCATGAGCCAAATTGAAGACAGCACCTCGATAGATGTTTGAGGCGCCCCAATCATCAGGAGTTACAATCGTCTTGCTGACCAAATGATCACGAAGATTGGTGAATCCTAGATGACTCATTTGGTCTAGAATAAGCTCTGCATACTCTTCCTTTACATCGTCCCACACAATGCTAGGATCCGTGTTAGGAACTGGAACGAGAACGTACAATGTTGACTGTCCTTCGGGGGCCATACTTGGGTCAGTAATGCAGGCGTTTTGGACATAGATTGACGGGTCATTCCAAGGAATTTTGTGATTGTCAATATCTTTGAGACTATTTTCATAATCAGAAGATGCATAGATTTGATGATGAGGCTCGTTGTATAATTTGTCAACACCGAGATAAAGCATGAATGTAGAACAGGAATAGGATTTCTTCTGCAACTTTTCGTTAGACCATTTTTTCCGCTTTTGATTAGGAATCATAGTAGTCATGGCATGAGCAAAATCAGCATTCATGATGACTTTGTCAGCCATGTAATCAACATCTTTGGTTCTTATTCCCTTCACGGTTTTTCCTTCGATGATTACTTCTTCAACCTCAGTTTCCAACTCGAATTTAACTCCCATTTCTTTGGCTATTTCTCCCATGCGTGTGGTAATTGAGCCAAGCCCGCCCTTTGCATGGAAGATTCCATGCTCGTATTCTAGGAACGCCAGAATTGTAAATAGAGAGGGGGCGTGAAAAGGACTCATTCCTAGATATTTTGTTTGGAATGACATAGCCAACCTGACCCGCTCATCATCGAACAATCGTTCTAGGTCAGAGGCGACACTCGCCCAAGGTCTGAGAACTGTTGCTGCAGACATCGCTCTGCGGGATAGAAGGTCAGAAGGTCCCTTCCAAGGAGACTGTAGACACCCTCTTGAGCGATCTAATTTCATCCTATTTTCAGTGATATAGCGTTTGAATCCTTCCGCATCTTTGTCGCCAGATAGTTCTCTAACTCGTTCAGTCATGGCATCAAGGTCACACGTAGCATCTATCGCCCCTCCTTTACCAAAGACAAGTCTGTAAGAAGGATCTAGAGGGATTAGCCCCAACTCCTCGTGGGCATCTCTTCCAATGGCCTGAAAAATCTCTTCAATCACTTCTGGGAAATGAAAGAATGTAGGGCCATTGTCAAACTTGAACCCATCATGCTCGACAATTCTAGTTCGGCCGCCAATGTATGGTGTTTTTTCGACCACTCTAACATTTAGGCCACTGTGAGCTAGCAAAAGTGCCGAGGCTAAACCACCAGGTCCAGCGCCGACAATCAATACGTCTTGATCGGAATTTACAGCGGTATCCCTTGAAGTGGATTCTACAGCAGATTGCATATTCATTCCTCATGTGATATGCTAATTACTCCCAGAGTCGACATTAGCACATTCGCTTTCTGCATTGGAGTTAGACTGAGCCGCTGTGATACAACTTCACCACAGAGTCTCTCTGCTTGCCTAATTAATTGCGAATAAACCGAGACCATAATCGATGGACTCTTTCTAGATTCAGAATGAATCATTGGCAGCAACTTAACCGCCTCTTCTCTGTGAACCTTACACCTCTGTATGTAGTCCTGAATAAATTCGTGCCAATTTGGATTTGAAGAGAGGCTTGGACTTGACAAATCAGCAACAGTCAAACCATAGTATTCCAATTCCGAGATTGGAAGATAGATGCGGCCTGATGCGAGATCAGACTGAATATCGCGCAGAATGTTGACCATTTGTAGAAACACACCCATTTCATCTGCATAGTGTTCGGCTTCTTGCCCATCATATCCGTAAAGATGTAACAAACAAAGCCCTACTGATGAGGCTACATTGTAACAATAACTTCGCAAATCATCGTATGTTTGATAATTCGTAGGATACAGGTCATCTTCCATACCATCGATTAGGGAATGTAGGTGTTGAGATGGGATATTAAATCTCTCAATTGTATGCCAGAAAGCAAGGAAAAATTTCTCCTCAGGTAAATTATCGTTAACTGCGGGCTGAATGCTGTCTCTAAGGTAAATCAATGCGCATAGTCTAGTGATGTGAGCCTCATGATCTAGGGTCCCACGAGATTGGTGTTTTTCATCCAACACTTTTGACCTCTGCAAAGCCCTTAGCCTAAGTGAACCCAATTGTTGAGGTGTGAATTTTGAAAAATCAGGTAACCAATCACCATCTGCCACATCATCTGCTCTGCGACAGTAAGCATATAGGGCCTTGATTCCATCTTTTTTCTCTTTAGGAAGTGATTTGAACGCCCTGAGAAATGAAGAGGAAGATTCGTTAGCAATTCTCTCACATTCTAGATATGATTGCTTCAATGTCGCACTATCATTCCTCACGACATCGCCCATCATACAGTCTCATCCTCCATGGTTCGTATATAATGAAATGTTTTTACAAGTTACAAGTAGTGCTTTGACCTAATCAATTAGAGTAAGGCGAAATTGGTTCAGGAATCGGTAGACAGGTACGAAATTCTTCAAGATAAGGACTCATCGAACGAATCAATTTCACGTCGGGGTGAGTGCGAATGACTAACCCGTCGAGATACATCAATGCTCGAATAATCGGAAAAGCCTCTTCGCCGAAGACTGCACCCGCATCTTCGACAGCACATCGAACAGTTTTCATCATGATTTGAGTGAGGCTTTGCTCGCCAACCGATCTCATCTCAAAGTCGTGATAAATCTCGTACATTTTTGACATGTATTTTTCTTTTCTCTTGGCATCTAGAGTTTCTTCCGACAAGCCTAGCAAAGCCTCGAAAGCATCGTCTAAGTTACTATTCGATAAGTGTTCGAAGAAGCGAAATAGTGAGCTGCTAATGTGAGTAGGCGCGTGACAAATCGCTCCATTATCAATGAAGACAAACATGCCATCTTCGTCAATGATACAATTCCCTGGATGTAGGTCTCCGTGGAATGTTCCTATACCAAACAAATACGCTCCATGTATTCTGAAAAGATCTAGAAGTGTTGACCATGAAAGAGTCCCAGCATCTATGCCATCTTCCAGAGAGTCTCCTCGGATGAACTCAGAGACGAGAACCTGCTCGTTTGATAATTCTCGATAGTATTTCGGAAATCTAAGCCTGTGCATTTGGAATGTATCATCGATATCCAGTTGAATATTCTTCAATTCGTCTGCTCCTGCAATCTCATTGCGTAAGTCCAACTCCCTAGTTGTGTAGTCCGCAACGTGGTTTAGCAGGGCTACAGGGTTACCGACTTTGCGAAGCTTAGGCATGAACAAGAGGAAGATACGTAGCCACCTTCGCATTCGCTTTACATCTCGACGGAAAGATTTCTCATTCTGAGCTTTGATGACTTTGATTACTACATCCTCTCCAGTCTTCAAGCGGGCTCGGTGCACTTGTCCAACCGAGGCGGCGGCGATAGGAATTTTGTCGATTTCTTCGAAGGCGTCAAAGAAACCCTCAGGGGCTCTTTTCTCGAGATTTTCAAACACCTCCTCTGATGGAATACTAGAAGCGTGCTGATACAATTGTTGCAACTGTCTACACTTTTCAACTGAAAGCAAATCGCTTCGCAGTGCAAAGATTTGAGCCAACTTAACCGCGAGTAATCCTTGGGATTGAATCCAATCTAAGTCCGCGGGCCCAGGCTTCAGAATCTGTCGCATGAACCTAGCGAACGTCCATACTCGCATGACTTTCGGGTTAACCATACATGATATCAAGGAGTGTTTCAAAATTCAGACCTAAACCTTGTTAGTAAATCCTCGAATTTTGTTGATTAGACAACCTTAGTCATTCTGAAATAGGCTAGACAACCCGACAAACCCCAAGCAGAGGTACCCGAGTGGTCAAAGGGGCTGGGATGAGGTCCCAGTGCGTAGTGCTTCGCAGGTTCAAATCCTGTCCTCTGCACCACTATAACCAATCAATGGTCAGAGTAGTATGACTTGATTTCCGACTTCTACTTGACCTTCTTCAATGACTGAAGCAGACCATCGGGACCAACCGAATTCTTTCTCGTGATCGATTCGATAGAATGCTCCTTCGATGAATGACTTGCCAATTTTGCTGCATGGGGCCGTTGGTTCACTAAGCTCAATCATCGCATCCCCAATCATCATTCGAGTTCCTACCTTTAGAGAAGGCCAATCTACACCTTCGATAGTGATATTTTCTCCGGTAGTCCCAACATCAATGGCGTGCCCCTCGCTCTTCAATTTCTCAATTTGTTCCAATGAAAATAGCGTTACTGCTCGGGTGCCAATGCTATTTATTTTCTCTGTTCTAAACCGATTGAAATCACCTTCAACTCCTTCGAATTTAATCTCGGCTTTGTCAATAGGTAACTTGGGAACTCCGCCCTCGGCACTGATATTGATTGAATGTACAACAGCGCTCAT
>Ga0208763_1000138_pt1 | contig 16137 bp, 32 predicted proteins | sample ETNtaG_20_FD_185756 | JGI IMG/M metagenome (GOLD analysis project Ga0208763, IMG submission 185756) | Marine microbial and viral communities from oxygen minimum zone, Eastern Pacific Ocean - ETNP201306PF45B (SPAdes) (version 2) | ecosystem: Environmental > Aquatic > Marine > Oceanic ... | reverse complement strand
AGCTTGATGTTTCAAGTGTACCACCATCTGCTAAAACTCGTTCCTCATAAGTGTCAGTATTATCAGAGCCACTAACTGTAACGTAGTCTATCTGTGCGTTTGTGTTTGTAGAGCTGCTTATTGAGATAGTTCGTTTCTCAACACCCTGATAGAAAAATGACACGCTATTAGTATCCTCTGTATATACAGGGATTCTTACATTGCTATCGTTTAGTCTGAATATAGTATTGTTTGACATTAACAGTCCTCTTGAAAGCTCAGGATTTGTACCCTCGTGAAAATATCCATAACCATCGAACGCTATATAGTTTTCGTTATCAGTGTCTATAAGAGTACCCCCTCCATCAGCTAAAGGATATTGGTTTATGTCAGCTACAACCCATACTGTTTGGCTATTATACTCCCCATCAAATTCTATTTCAAGATAATCCCTTACGAGTTCGCTAATCTCAAAAACCACATAAGTATTCGAGTCTATTGTGTTTTTAGTTATTGTGTACTGCGGAGAAGCAGGTTTGTCTGTTGAGAGTACACCTGTGTAGATATACAACTCCATTGTAGCACTTGCCAAACTGCTGTCCTGTGTTTTCTTATAGAATGGGCTTCTTACGTTAATCTTTTGCATTACGCTCGTTGTTTTGCTTGTATAAATTGTAATCTCATAAACTCTGCCACGTCCAGGCCATATGCTTTAGCCAGCTCAGTAGGCAGCTTCTTGTAATGTTTTTCAAACGGCTTAGTAAAGAATAATGATGGCTTGAAACCCTTGCGAAATATGCTGCGAGCGATCAAGAACTGCAGCGACTTTCTTGACGTAAATTTACCCTTTCCTTTACCCTTACGGCCTATACCCTTTCTGACAATCCACTTGTCGAGCTTACTGGGTGGAGGCATCTTGTCCTTATAGCTGTATGGAGTGTCATATTTTTTTTCTGTACCCGATACTCCTTTGTCTACAAAGAAGCCATACAGAGGCATCGTAATTTCAAACTCTAATGCACCCGAGGGGTAAACGACTACCTCTTGACCTACTATGCCGTCATAGAGGCCCCCAGAGCTAACTTTACCTTGCCTCTTAAGGTTGGCCTTAGCTTCAGCTATTACAACGTCTCTAAACGTCTCTAATGACTCTTTCAGGTGGTCTAACATATGCTGATATCGTTTGTAACTAATATATTAGCAGTCAGGGTCCAGCCAGCCAGCTTGTTCTCGAATCTGTCATAGAACGGCTCGCAGCTTGGCACCCCCTCTAATTGAAACTGGTCTGTAAACAACTGACCTCTGCGTAGGACCTCGTTGAGCTTGTTAAGTACAGCCAGCTGTGAGTTGAGAACATCTTGCTCGTTATCGTGCCCTACAAAGGTCGAGTCTATATCGCCCTCAGCAGTCGTTTGCTTGGTTTGCCATACAACGTCCATAGCCAGGATTGATACGTTAAAAAGGATTGTGTTACCTTGTAGCTGTGCGTTATTCACTATGATGTGTGATAGAGGGAATATAGAAATCTTGTCTAGGTCGACTTCTGTTAGGTCCCCTGTGGTAACTGTATTGACGTTGGGGTCAGCCAGGAGCTGGTCCTTTATCTTGTCGAGCGTGTTGTAGAACGCCTGTGGGCCTGCGATACTCATTGTTTAAATTTACTTTTCATTCTTATATTCTCTAAGTCTGTTTTCTCTTTTTCAAAAGCCAGCATTGTCAGGCACTTGTGGAGTCCTTGGGAGGTGATATCATCAAACCTTGTAATGTCTCCTCCAGCGAGTGCATAAATTGACTGATACCAACCCCACTTTCTTCCAAAGGTAGATTCTGAGCTAAGGCCGTCTCCTCCGTCTTGTGCAAATAATTCATCATAGCTGTCGACAATTCTATCCCTAAATTGTAAAAAAAAACCAGGGAGCTAATAACAGCGTCCATAGGTGCGTGCTTCATAGCCTCCTCATATAACTCAGGCTCATATTCAGCAACTCTATATTTACCTCCATACTTTTGAACGATAGGCCTGTAAAGGACAGCCATAGCAGTGTGCATTTTATCCCAATCCCCGATGCTTGTATCAAGGTCCACATACTCTCCAAATGACATATCTTCTAAGTCAGGTATGAAGCCGAACTCAGTCTCTCCAATCTTAAAGGACTTTACTAAATCGGGCTTGCTGTTGAGCATATCGGCCAGGATTCCTACGATATGGGCTACGTCTTTGAACTTGAGAAACTTAGTCTTGTCGTAAGGTACGTTGCAAAATATCTCGAGCATCTTCATACTCACAAAGGTATCTGCATTAGGGTCGTCTGCGTTAGTATTGGCGACCTCTAAATACTTACGATACTGAGCCAGGGTAATCTCGTTAAGCTGATTCGGGACTTGAACTTTAATATCCATACGGCTTGTTGTTTGATATATAACGTACAGAAATGGCTATTTTAGAACACGGGCAAAAAAAAATAGGCCCAATGTTAGGACCTATTCTATAACGCTGTTAAAAGCTCTTAAATTACTTCTTTGGCTTCCTTCCACGTTTGCCAGGGGGTAGGAACGAAGTCAGGTGTTTGACTGCGCTCCTAGTCCTGTCGTTAACCTCTAAATCAGAGTCGTGTTTAGCAACTATAGCGTTGTGCATAATATAACTCAAGTCCTCGTAAAGGACCGAGCCAGGAAAAGTAAGTGTAATCTCGTCACCATCACAGGCTGAAAGACCAATAGTAACTTCTCCGTCATTATTGTAATGTGTATGTATTGTTGTAATGTAATAATGATGTTCTTTCATAATTAATCAGTTCTAAATATATAATAATTTTCTTTTACCATTTCAGATATGAACTCCCATTCATATTCATTGCCGTCATATGTTGCGAAGTGATGGCCATACCCGTCTGCTGATATGACGTTTTCAGCTGTCTTTTCCCAGTCTATTTCTATCCACCACAACTTATCAAAGTCAAAATCATAAAGATAAGTATCCTTAACGAGTTCTTGTATCTCATCTTTGGCAATGTCATCTATTTCGTCTTCATTAATAAAACGCCAGGATTCAGCACCTGTATGTAATTCGAAATCAGTCAGACCATCTGTTATGTTATCGTAGACTTGCTGCTTGAAATCTTTATCCTCTATGTCTAAATATTCGCATAGTTCGATAACGTCTCTGTATAATGCGTAATCAGCCATTTGCCTCTTCATTTAAACAGTCTAACAATGCTCTCTGCATATCAATAAGGTGGAAATTCACATCAGAGTATTTCGCATTGAACATTCTGCCGTGTTGAAAACGCAGATCAGACAGCTCGCTCATCAAAGCCTCTGTCTCGTGAAACATATCCAGGAGCTTAGCCTGTATCTTCTGTCGATTAGTAATTTCAGATTTTGTCATAATATTGAATTAAAGATTAACGGCACGAAGTTAAAACATATTTTTCAAACCACCAAATAATAGGTTACGGCTACTTCAATGCGTACTTGCCAAAGTTAGGCCGACTCAGTATGCTGTATGTTGCATAACGGAGGCCGTCGATTGTGTGATTGTTAGCGTCTTCAGGAATGTTAGTGAGCTTGCCTGACTTATCCTCCTTCCACTTGTACGAGCGAAACTCCCGTATGAGGTTGTCAGAATCGTGCACCAGGTTTATGCGATATCGCTTGAGCAGATCAATACCAGCATTTATACTATCCCGACCCTTGACAGAGGGCCGTACGTTATGACCCATACGTCTGAGCTCGTCGTTTAGCCTGGGCTCAGCAGAGTCAGCGTATATCATATTGCGACCCACTCGCAGCTCGTCCAGCTTATTACTTATATCACGGGCTGTCATATGCGTGCTGTATAGGAACTCTTGTACATACAGGTTTGTGTCTTGTTGCCATACACCGACCAGGGCCGTAGGGTCGTTAGAGTAGCCATAGTCCATACCATAAGCCAGGAATGAGGCCTCCTCAGGGACTCTTGTGCACTCTTGATACTTGAATATAGTCGACCTGCTTGCACCCCGTTCTCCAAGCCCGTATATCTGCCAATACTGCTCGTCAGTTTCCTTGAGGCGTTCTATCTCAACACGAATATTGTCCCCCAGGAATGGATTGTCTAAGTATGTAGTCTTGTAAAATGCAGCGTCAGGCCTTGTGATGACCTTGTCGTATATCCAATGGAACTCGTCAGAGGGGTTGTAGTCCAGGATGATTCGGTCCTCAGTACGGAATATGAGCTGCTGCCAATCCTCCCAAAAGAGCTCGTTGGCCTCGTTAATGAATAACAGGTCTCTCTTACGCCCTCTCACCTTTTGAGGCTGGTCAAGGGATATAAATTCAACTAGGTTGTCGAACAGCTTATACTCGTTAGAACTCTTGTTGTGCTGTGCCTCGTTATACAGGCCCTTGCCACGTAGTATGTCTATGAAATCACGCATCACCGTAGCACGGGTGGAGGGGAATGTCTTACGACATATCGTAATCGTCTTGTCCTTATGCTTAAGGCAATAGTGGAATATAATCCAAAGGAGTATGTTGTAGGTCTTGCCTGAACGTGTACCCCCCTGTTCTACGATAATCTTCTTATCACTCTCCAGGAGGTGGTCGTAGACTACGTTTGTATCAATCCTCTTTTTCAGCATTACGAATAATGTTGACCTCGAATGTTGTCGGCTCTCCCTCGGCTCCTGTAATCTCTTGACGCTCTACATAGCCACGCTTCTTACCACGGGTCTTGAGCAGAAATATAGTGGCTGGCACGGAGCCCTCCTTTATCTGCACGTGGAGCTGGGACTCAGCAAAATCAAGTATTACGTTCTCCAGGTCGTCTACGGCCTGAGCATATTCGGGGTCTTCTTGTACCCAGCGATAATGGGTGTTACGGCTTATGCCTACCATTTTACAAGCAGAGGTAACTATGCAAAGGGTCTTCTCTAAGGCCTCGAGCATATTCTTTTTTAGGGTGTCACTTTTTGTCATATTATCATCTTACGAATTATTACTAGAGCTTCTACGGAGTCCTCAGCTACGATATCTGCGTCTATGTTAGCCACACGGGTAGCAATCGACTTAAGATGCCTCTCAGACTGCTTAGAACCTCTCTTCCTACGGCCCTCGGCTCCGTCTCCAGCTATCTTTATAACGAATGGCTTTAGACTTAGTATCTTAGAGTTAGTAAATCTATCTCCTTCATATATAACGATTTTGTCTTTAGACCATTGTGTAAACTTGTCCAGGTCCCTTGTAACGGCCATACTGAGCTTGTCGGACCCTTGAAACATCGAGCCGTCGAAAACCCCAGGAATAACTATCTTGTCGTTGAAGTGAAATCTGAACAGGCCTATCTTACCACGCCTGTGGCACTCCTTGGCCAGGCAGCTCATAACGTATGTCTTGCCGACCCCACACTCTCCTATAACTAATATCGGTTTCATCTCAGGTTTATATAATCGTTTAAATCGTTTCTAAAGCAATCCCACTCTCTGTCCATCATAATGACTTGTCCTGTCTGGCGATAGTGATTCTGCTTGAGCTTGTTGAAGCCAGGGTCAGAGGGCATCGACTCCAGGCGTAAATACTCAGGGAGGTACTGCTCACGGCTCTCCCAAAATACTCTAAACTTCTTACGGCTACGCCAGGCGTTTTCAGCGTGCTTTATGCGTTCGTAGAACATATCGTTATATACGTTGGGATAACGTCTGTTAGGCCTGTGCCAGGACTTATAGCAGCATAGTGTAGTCTCTAATGTAAAGTAGCCAATGTCTTTATGTGGAAATCTTGCCTGGGCCTCCTGCAAAAGTGATGCTCCCTCCTGCTTGAGCCAGCTTATCGTGTCAGGCTGATATGTAACGGGTGTCTTCCACCAATCTAAATCATCACGGCCTACGACCTTGCATATACCATTACGATGCGACCTGGAGCCCGATATGTCGTCCAGGAATAATGTAGGACAATCTAAGGGCTCGCCAGCAATCTTGAGGTACTCAGTATAGCTGAATGTAGCCAAGCGACCAAACGAGCGAAAGTTGTTAATCACATAGTCCCATACGTTGCTGAAGTTTTCGTGCTCGTCTCCTGTGTATAGCTCATCAAACATCTCCTCCTGACTCCTACCCCCGAGCAAATCTATGTACGATTGTACTACGTCTTCAAACTGATTCTTAACATACCTCCTGTCTGTGTCCCAGCCGAAGCGATTGTAATTCTGACGATACCAGGTGCTGATATTATTAACGGCTGAGGGCTCGGGAGCTTGCAAAAAAATCAAATATGTCGTCAATACATTCTGCGTGATTCCGTTCAAAAATACAAACCAAAGTCTTTCCTCACGGCTTAAATTTAGCTCATCAAAAATGTGTGGGAATGCGTAATATACAGCACCAGCGTGGCCACGAAACTTTAAATGAAATTCATAAAAACGTAAGAAAACCTCACGCCTAAATTCAGGCCTGCGAAAGTCCATTCCGAGCTCCAAGTCTGATACCTCTGACAGGCGATTTATCTCACAAAATCTACCAATTTGTTGTGTTTCTTGTGTTGTCATATTTTTGGACTTCTACTCGTAGGGTTTCTGTCTTCTCAAAGTTTTAATACCAATATACCAGCGAGGTGCAAAGACTTCTTAAAACGTATTAAAAGTGTGTTCTCGTTCATTTCGGTTAATCGTCCAAAAACGCTTTCAAAGGGTAAAAAACTAAGGTGTTTCTATACCCCCCGTCTGACAAAGGAACTATGGGCGTGACCCCGTGAACATTACGCCAAGCTGGATAAACCAACATTGAATTATCACACGAATCAACTGTGACCCCGTAGTCAGGAATCGTGGTGCAACCCCCCTTGCTGTTTTGACGTTTGCAAATGATGACGTTAACACAGCCCTCCAAGTTTGCCGTGTCCCTATGATATGGAGCTGCGATATTGTAGTTGGATATGCTGGAGGTAAATATATTACCAAACTTCCACTTGCCAGGGACCTTGCGAAAAATCTCAAACTGCTTTTTAAATATATCAGGTGCGAGGTCATACATCACCCTTTCAGACTCCTTTGCTGCCAGGCTCATCGCCTTAACAAACGTCTTTGCTGTTTTGGAGGCGTGAACAGAACTTATTGTAGCATAAGGCCTACGCATATGAGGTCGTGGAGGTACGGCCCCCAGGATTGTGCTATATTGATACACGCCTGAGCTACGCTTCATATCAGTTTTTGGGACCCGATCGGACCTAAGCTCAGCATCAGCGATATTAATTAGCTTTCCTAACTGCTCGTTGTGTTTGTTAACATCACGAATAAAGAAGCCAACAAGCTCGTCGCCATCATAAAATAAAGAGTCCTCAGTAATGTTTGGCTCAATATAGCCACAGATGTCGCCTACTTTTACTGAGTGCTCTCGTAATTCTAAATCAACTCTTTTCATACTCTTTTTTTAACTTTCTCATTTCATCTAACAGAAGCCCCCCAACGTATATATTACGTTCCCTAAAATGCTTGTCAAGGGCCTTAATATGGACAGGGTCGCCAGGTACTTTAATGTGAAACGCCTTTTTTACGTTCGACACATAGCCCTCAACTTCGTTTTCAAGGTCTTCAAATTCATCAAGTATGGAATAATCAAATGTCTGCTTGCCTGTCCAATCATCAAACGAGGGAAACATATCAGCTATGAGCTTAGTGTCCCATTCCCCATACGACAGATTGTCTTTGATGACAACCTCTCGCTTTTGAGTATCTGAGAGGCCCGTCAAAACCTTAACGGGTACCTCTTTGTAGCCTAGCTCTACACACGCCTTGTAACGCATATTGCCAGCCAAGATTAAACCCTCCTCATCTACTATGATAGGCCTTAGCTCTAACATATCAGGGAACTCTTGCAGGGACTTCTTTAGAGTCTCGTACTTGTGAGTATCTATGATGCGAGGGTTGTCTTGCTTCTCTCTTAATTCAGCTACTTTCTTTTTCATCTCTTGCCGTTCTCGTCTACGTACTTAGCACGCTTGTTAGTCCTGTGATACTGATAGGTCTCTTGCCACTCAGCCAGGGGGATGAATTTAACTTTCTTGTTAACCTCTTCTTTAGTCTTCTTGCGTTTCATAATTTTCTTCTAATGTTTCAAGTAACACGGGACCTAATTCTATCCCGTTTTTTGCCAGGTCTTTACTCAGCTCGAATGCAGCTGGGTAATCGTTAATGTCGAACTCAACTACTACCACGTGCTCGTTAGGAGCTTCCTTTAGCTCTTGTGGCTCAGGCGTAGCATCAGGAGCTGGCTCGTCAAAGTCTAAGTCTATATCATCAGCTGGGACCTCTTGAGGCTGCCATACGTTTAGGCCGTACTCCTTGAGAGTCGCTGGGTCGTAATCGTTAGCCAGGATGTCCCAATCCCACACCCCGTAATTGACGTTGTCCTTGACTATAAACTCGTCTTTCTTCTCCTGGGTCAGGCCCGATACCTTAACGACAGGGACCTCCTTAACCTTGAGCTCCTTGAGAGCTTTGTATCTCATATTACCACCCAGGATAATGTTATCCTCGTCAACTACCACCTCACGAGCTTGTAGCATCTCAGGGAAATCTTTAAGGGACTGCACCAGCGTTCTAAAATTAGAGTCTCGTATAATACGAGGGTTGTTAGGGTTGGGCTTGATATCAGCCAGCTTCATTAATAACTCTTGTTTTTTCATACTTCTATTTCTACTTTTTTCTCATACTTTCTAATATGCTTATGCCACTCAAGTATCTCAGCATAAATCATATCTTGTTTCTTCTTAGATAGCTTAGACTTAACCAGGAAATCCATAAGGCCCTCTACATAATTGCGGGAGTAATCAAGCTCGTACATATAACGATGTATTTTCGTATTAGTCCTCAACAGGTCTATACGCAGCTCGTACGCTTTCTGTTCATCTGTCTTGTATGTCATAGCGTCATTTCTAAGTAAAAGCTATCAATATCTACCCCGTCCTCAAAGAACGTCTGATATGTAGCCAGGGCTTTCTTCACTTTCTCATAACCACTGATATAGAACTCCTCAGAGCAATGGGCAATCCCTATATCTAGCGAGCCTTTGTCGATGATTATGAACGTAAACTTGTCATAATTGACCCCGAACAGATTGCAATATAGATAGCATTGTACGTCATAATGATATTTAGCAGCTGAATAGTTGAAGCCCCGAACGTCTGTTGTCGTCTTGATGTCTGCGATGAAGCCAGGGCCCAGGATATCTGCCTTGCCTCTGAATGGATAGCCGTCAACTTGCCCTATAACAGGGACCTCGAACTCAGCACCCTTTAAATAAGTCAGGGCTTTCTCATTCCTCAGGAACGCATCAGCTACCCTCTCAGCGTCGTTTTTTTCTTTCATAGTAAAGACCTTAGGATTGTTAGCTTTCGCCTCTCTAAATGCCTTAGTATTCTTGCTCTGTACATCAACGAACTCCTGTGCAGAGAAGACCTCAGGCTCGAGAATGCAAGTATGCGCAAGCCAGCCGTCCCTCAGGGCCTGGGACTCCTTAGAGCCGTTCTCCCTACGAAAGTGATATGTCTTAGGGCTGTCTAATAGGTCCTTAATCGAGCTAGAGCTCAGAGCGTTTTGACCCAGGTAGTTGTAATAGAAATCATCATCGTTCATTTTTGAGAGCAGCACCTCTGTATCGTGTGTCTCTCCGTTTAGTAATTGTATCATAATATCATACTTAGTAATATAGTTAGTATTATACCGACCAGGGCTCCGAATGTTAAATGATATTTTGTCATAGGTTTACCAGCTTTTTAAGTTTATCGTTTTCAGCCAGGAGCTTCTCAGCCAGGTTATCAGACCTGCGTGCTCTCTCAACAGCTCGGAGCTTATCAGAGCGAAACTCATTATAGCACTTTGTGTAAGTCCAGCGATCAGTTTGTAGATGATTAACGTAAAAGGCAACTTGCGTCAGGCATCTTATAGCCTCGTCAAGCTCCTTGTTCTTCTTTTTGTTAGACCAGGCCAGCAATATGTTAGCCAGGGTTTCGTAATTCGAGTAATACTCGAGGTCCTTAAGGTTTTCAATTTTACTTGTCATTATATTCGTATTTATTATTAATCACAGAGTCTGACTCAGGCAATAGATATACCTCTTTCAGCTCCTTTTTGTTGTTCCATAGCGTTGTGCTAGGACACCACTTTTCTACTGACTCAGGGAACTCAAGCTCATTGAGCCAATAGAAATAATTACCCTTAGGGTCAGCTACGAAATATATCGCAACTACACCCAAAGATAACAATTTATCTGCTTTGTACTTTTCGAGCATCTTGTCAGGGTAGTACTTATCACGGAATTTCATCTCTATGACGCAGTCAAAACCCTTTGGCGTCTTACCTTTAGCATCGTAGTGGTCAAAGCCCTCTCCCGTCCAGGTCATATCCCAGCCGTCGAGATTAAGAGCGTATACTACTGCTTGCTCCCACTTATTTATATCTTCAAACTTCACGCTCGTAGATATCGTTAAGTTGAGCGACCCACTTGTTTACGGTACGAGGGCTACAGGTACACGGCTTGTAAAACGAATGCTTGTAATACTTTGCGTGTAGCTCGCATATCATATCGTACTCTCCCTTACGGAGCTTGCTAGAGGTGTTAGAACGAAACTCGGTCCACCGAGCTCTGTCCTCTTTACTCATCTTTGATAAATCTTCCATTTCTACTGATTGTTATTTGGTTAAACTTCTTTCTACGCTCATCACAGCCACAAGACTCGTAGCCGAGCCAGCGTTCTACAATAAGCTTAGTGAGGTAATGTATACCTGTGTATTTAGTAATCGTGTGTATTAAGTCTCCTAGTCGCATATCTCTTTTGTTATTAATCTCTTTATCTTTTGAATCGTTCGGTATATAGAATAGTAGCTAATGCCTGTCATTTCAGACAGCTTCAACATCGATATTCCTTGCTGATAAACCAGCTCAAAGACCTTTCTGTCATACCAGGCCAGGTCCTTAATAATGCCTCTTATCCTCTTCTCGTTAATATCTTTGTCTATCGACTCAAATATATAGCCAGGCTCCAAAACGTCCTCAGAATGCTTTAAAACGCTTTTCTTGTCTCGTCTGACGTAGTCTATAAAGAGGGTCCGTAATGTCTTAAAAACGAAATAGTAGTTAACGTCATTCTTGTCGTACATAATCGACTTGTTGTGTTCGTTACGCTCGAGCCAGGAATGCAGCTTTAAATACATATCTTGAACCAAATCCTCAGCAGTCATCTTATCCAGGCCAAAGGTCATTGTTATCTCTACCCAGGTTTGATGTTTCTTTGCTAAGAGCTCAAGTGTTTTCATTAGAACGGCAACTCTTGTTTTTTGGGCTTCTCAGGTTTAATATAATTCACGCCTCCTATCTCGAAACCTACGTTGTTCTTAATCGACCTCAGGCGAATAGGCTCCTCCATAATAGTGGGCCTACCTCCCGTGTCTATGTCTTTGACCTTACGCACGTGCAAGTGTGAAAACATCCACTCTGAGCTGTGCTGTGTGTATCTATGAATTACCAGGAAGTCATCTGCTCTGTTGACAAACTTGCCTCCTCCCTCCACATCTGAGGCCATAGGGGGTATCGGGTGGCCCCCGAAAAACTCCTCCTTAGCGTGCTTCTTTCTTAACGCCTCAGTAGCTGCGTGAGTGTTGAGCCACATACTGATATTATTCCTCTTGCAGAAGATTCTAAAAGCAGAGGTAGCCTCATAGTCATACTCGTGAGAGCTCAGGCCCTGGAGTATCTTTCTGTCCTTCATCAAGCTGTTATACGGGTCTACCATAAAGCCCTGATAGTCCCAGGCGTCTTTGACTGCTTTAGCTAGCTCGAGCAGATCAACGTATGTGTACATCGCCTCTGACTCTATAAACTTGAAATGATTGTTTATAAAGTCGACTCGATTCTGATAAGAGTCAGCTTTAACCAGGTTGATAGGCTGGACCTCCATAAATTCAACGAGCTTCTTAATAAGCGTGTGAGGCTCGTTCTCAGAAGAGAAGACCAGCCACCTAAGTTTGTGTTTAATCGTGTAAAGGAGCATCAGGTATAAAACAACAGTCGTCTTACCTACGTTTGCGTGGCCTAAAATCACATTAAAATTACCAGGTTTAAATCTCAAGTATTCGTCTATTTGTTTAATTCCTAAAGCCAGGCCCTCTTTCGTTTTTCCTGTCCTAACTTTGTTTAACTTGTCAAGTGTTTTTTCTAGATTGATTAACATAAAGGTATAAAATATTTTGTATATGCAAAATTAAACAAAAAAACGAGGCCCGAAGGCCCCGTCTCTATCATCTTAAAACGGCACTTCATCTGCCGTATTTCTGTCTGGGCTGTGCCCAGCCGAGGTGACTTTGTTCGGAGTCCACTCGTTTAACGTAACGTAATGCTTGTCCTGGTCGTTCTTCGACTTAAGGACCTCGACACGGAGCCAGCCGTTGTTAGCCTCCAGGAGCTTAGCAACTTGTGCGCTGTCTAAGAACTCTCTGAACTCAGACACCTTAATGTTCAACTTTGTAGCTACGAAGTCTTTTGCTCCACCCCGAGCTACGATAGAATTTACAAATTTAGTTTCCATTGTTTATCCAATTTAGAAATAGTTGTGCGTCATTAATTACTTGCTCAGGCCCAACTTGACGCTGTGCGTTGAACTCTGCTGCTGCCTTGATGACAGTCTGTCTAATTATCTGCTGGTCTTTGCTTTGACCCCCAGGGCTGCCACCAGGCGTATTCTGTTGATACACCAGCTTAGCAGTATTGTACTTCTCGTCCTTGATGTTGTAGGTCGCATCATCGCCTACACTCTTCTTGAACTCTCCTGTCGCCAGGAATATCGGATTGTCTCCGTTTGCAAATGTAACCTGATATCGGTTAAAGTTCTTCTGACCATTAGACCAGGTACCTTTGCTTTCAATGTGAGTAATCTTACTCGTTTTCATAATAATCTCTATTTAACTTAGAATTTAACACCTCGATATTTGCCTCGAGGTAGGCAATCTTGCTCTCTAACTGAGCAATTTTATTTTTAAATGCCTCGATACGGGCCTCATCATAATTCATATTCCTAAGGGATAAGATTCGATACCCTCCCGAGCCAGGGTACGTCTGACTGCAATTTCACGCTCAATCCAGGCAATGAACGCCTCACGCTCATCATAATCGTGCTTGTAACCACCCAGGTGCCATTGTATACGCTCGTCAAAGCCAGGAGCTTTACGCCACTTCCAGCAGTAGAGGGTCATAACCTTGCCACCATAGGTAAACAGCCATTCTACCTGTATCTTGTCTTCACAGGGATGATGATTGTAGTCAGGGTGATGTGTCGGTTTTCCTAAAAGAGCCGTCAGCTCGATAATGCTGGCGTCGTGAACAAACCCTTGCAGGCTAGTGCCTCCTCGAAAGTCAGAGGGCTTCATTGATTTATACGTCATAATAAAAGAATTAAAAATTAACACAAGCAAAGTTAAAGAAATATATTTGACAAAACAAAACGCTCGTAGAAACGCAAAAAAAAAAGAGCCCCCGTAAGGCGAGGGCTCGTGGCGTTAATCTTCTCTATTATGACAAGTAATAAAGGATGAGCAAATATATGCTACTTATCTAACTTGTGCAAGCGTGTTGCGTATAATTTCACCAGGGCTTCTAAATCGTCGTTTGAGAGCTTAATCAAACCACGGCTTTTTTGCATTAACTCTTCGGCTTTTCCAGGGCCATACTTCCTGTCGAGCTGGAGGCCAAACATATACTGCTCTCCACTACGGAATATGTTACACCCCTTACACTGCACCTGTACGTTCTCCTCGTCCCAGCGTGTGGCATAATGCTTACGGCTCATAAAATGGCCAGCGTCCATACGCTTCCACTCGTCTTGCTTACCACAAGTAAAACAAGAAACCAGGCCAGCGTGATTCGCATTACGTCTGCGTATGTATTCTGAGAACAGCTTGTCGGCCTTATTTACTAGTCTCTTCCTACTCTTCACGATATCGGAGTAATAGTTTACCCAGGGACTCGTCTATCGTCTTTATCAAGCGATAAATATAACGAGAATTAGCCTCTGCGTCTTCACGTGCTCTCTTAGTCGTGTCAGTACCTAGTCGAGTATACTGGTCAGCATTTAAAAACAGCAAGCGATCTACTTTATCACGGACCGAAACGCTAGTGTAGCTCATAATCTTGTCAGCCTTTGCACGAATCATATCACTTTCTTTTGTCGTCATAATTTGGTGTTTTATAGAATCAAACCTTTTTAGCTAATATATAGCTTTATATTTATATACTTTATATACTCTATATATAACGCACGCTATTATATCGCACGCATTATAGCGAGCGTCATTATAGCGTAAAATATAAGACTATTTTTGACATACGCAAACAACTACCGAGAAATCTTGCGTACTTTCTCGTAACCTCTTGAGCCAAAGTATGCTACGTAGACTGTAACCAGTAGTGTTTTGATGAGCTCTATCCACTCAGTACCGACTTTGAACGGGCTGTCTGTGCTATCGAGCACTACCAAGACCGAGGTAACAAACGTCAGATACATCAGCGTAAGAGGCCGTGTGTTTTTTGAAAGCCAGGAATCAGAAGCCATATCACTTGACCAGCGTTTGCTGACCTCCAGGAGCTCCATTTCGTCCATTTCGAGTAGTTTTAAGGCCGTTTCTTTGTCCTGTGGTGGCAAAGTGTCATCAGCTGTAATAAGATTCCTTAAAACGCCTAAAAATCCCTTGTCTGGCAAAACGTCTCCCAGGCCGTCGCCTAGGGTGCTACCGACCTTGTTTAGAAACTTTCCTACTTTTGTGTCTTTAAACTTCTTCTTGCTCATCTTCCTTGACCTCTATATTTTTTCTTGAACTTAGATTGACCAGGGCTTGCGTTTTTACTATGCACGCCAGGTCTTCTTTTACGGGACCGACCAATGTATGTATCTATAATCTTAGGCATACCACTTCCATTGTAAAACGAGAAATAAAACAAAGATGTTTACCTCGTATGAGTAGCCCTTCTCAGGCGATTCGTAAAAAGTAAAGCCGAATAAGCAACCTGTATGAAATATGTTTAGAACTCGGAACTCCATCAGTAAGTCCATATTACGTTCTGTGGCTTAGACTTGTCTATATCAACGTGTATAAAGCTACCAGCGATTCCTATACGATTAAATCCTACGTCTAATAAGCAATTTAGTAGGTCGAAGCGATCAGAGCTGTTAGAACAAGCTAAATCTGCTGCGAGGCCCTTAAGATGCGATGACCCAGGAACTCCCCCAACCTCAGTATTGTGAGCTTCTGTGCGATAGCCCGAAGTAATTTGTATCGGCTTGTCGAACTTGTCTCGAGTCAGGTCAAGCATTTCTAATATCTTAGGGTCCATAAGCTGACCTGAGCCCTGTACGTCTGGGCTGTCAAACTCGTAATAGTTAAAATATTTCATTCGCAATCTTTGTATTGAAAGTTTTGGCCTGTAACCGACAGCTTTTCTATCACGTCACTTTGTAGGTCTCTAAGCAAACTTTCTATGTTGTCTTTTTCTTCGGCCAGCTGCTTTACTTTTGCCTCTAGGCTTTGGCTTTTAGCTTGGAGCTCAGCAACCTCCTCAGGATTCTTGCCGATGAAAGTGTAGATGACAACTGACAGGGAGCCAACGAGCATACCCACAATCACTTTGAAGATGTCATTATTAGTGTCTGGTATCTCGTAAAAAGCTAAAAACAATAGCAACCCCATTACTAGGAAAAATATAATCCCAGCTCCTATATATCCTCGTAAGTCTTTATCCTTAATCATTTCTTTTTAATCTCGTACCATTTTTGAATAGTATACCCAATAGTAACTACAAGCAAAAGTATTTTCAAAGCACTCTCTATTTGGTCGATTGTGGTTATTGTCATTGTAGATAGGTTCGCTATGTAAACTCTAAAACTTGTAGCGTCCATAATTCTATTCGTTAAAGTTCCAACCTGCAAATGTATGTACTCCGTTCCCCTCGACAGATATCTCCTTGCTTGACCATCCGTAAGGATAGCTTACAGTAGATTCTCCATCTTCGTCAACTTCTGTAATCTCACTTGCTTTCCAAAGTACGTCAACTGAGTACATATCAGATGCTACACCCTCTGTTTCTACTTCGCCTTCCTCGTTGTAGGTAGGTTCAGTAGTCCATAAATAACCGAGCTTCA
>Ga0208763_1000137_pt1 | contig 16239 bp, 6 predicted proteins | sample ETNtaG_20_FD_185756 | JGI IMG/M metagenome (GOLD analysis project Ga0208763, IMG submission 185756) | Marine microbial and viral communities from oxygen minimum zone, Eastern Pacific Ocean - ETNP201306PF45B (SPAdes) (version 2) | ecosystem: Environmental > Aquatic > Marine > Oceanic ... | reverse complement strand
GGCGATAATCGCCTATCTTTGGAGATTATTCTACAAGCGAAAGAAAGTGGAATGAATTAACTATGATTCAATAATCCAATTCTAACTATTCGAGTATCACTGAAGACATAGAGTACCCTTTGATTTGCAGTCAGGGAACAATGCTTATTTCTCCGAGAGAAATAGGTCGTACTGCTCTTGCACATCTTTAGCAGTGATAGAATTTACACCTGGTGAAACGACTCTCAAAACCCCTTCAGGATCAACTATCCAGTATGTAGGAAATCCTTCATCAATATTACCTGTAGCGTAATCATTAGCGACTTGAGAGTGAAGGATTGAATGTGTAGTATTGTATTGCAACGACCAATTCACCGCATAGGTTTGGTTGGCTGCCACCCAAGTTTCATTGCTTCCAAGAACTTCTACAAAACTGACATTGTAACGATTATCAATATCTTCCATTTCTTGAATCAGGCTCGTGGAATTCTCTGTCGCCTGAATGCAATAGGAGCACCATTCACCCATATTGATGAGGACAACAAGCATAGTCCCCTCCATATCAGACAGAGTTACATTATCTCCATGCTGGTTTGGGGCGGTCAGATCGGGTATTTTTTCCATCATAGTTGGTGCAACAACATTACCATCATCGGCCTCATCTGTTTCAATGCATCCTGACAAAGGCACCAAAATTATCAGAAGGACAACAAAAATCGGCATACCTCTCATGAATTGTCTATTGATTGATGAAAGATAAATTAATCCCCTTCCAAATTATAATTGGATGGAAATATAGGTTCGATTCAAAGTCGCTGTCTTGCGTGCCTTTGTGCATCAACAGCAGTTATTGCAGCCATGTGGACAACCTGCCTAACCGAGTCGCCCCGCTGGAGTACGTGAGCAGGCTTTGCAAGGCCTTCTAGAATTGGACCAGTCATTTCTGCGCCAGCAATTCTCTGAAGTAATTTGTAGGCAATATTTGCCGAAGCCAGATTAGGGCAAACCAATACGTTGGCAGGTCCGTCAAATTCCATGAATGGGAACTCATTTTGACGGTCAGGAACAAGAGCAGTATCTGCCTGCATTGGACCATCGATAACCAGACCTCGATCTAATTCACGAGCCATTGCGATGGCTTCCTCAATTCGGTCAGTACGCAATTCGTTGGAGGTTCCAAAGTTAGAGAATGAAAGCATGGCAACCTTTGGACTAACTCCAAACCTTCGAGCAACCTTGGCGGTTTGAATAGCAATTTCTGCAAGTGTTCTTGCATCCGGATAGATGTTGATTGTAGCATCTGCAATGAACATCAGTTGCCCATTTACAGTCATCATGTATAGACCCACAATTCGATGCGAAGAAGAGTCAGGGCCAATTGTTTGCAGGCATGGCTTAACGATATCTGGATAGTTATGAGCGATTCCTCCAAGATAACCATCAGCATCTCCGCAATGCACCATCATTGGACCAAAGTAATTTGGAGATTTCAATTGGTTAATCGCGTCCCTTCGTGTTAGTCCTTTACGTCCACGAAGTTTGTGTAATTCATCTGCGTAATCTCCACGCCTGCGAGGATCATATCTAACGTCGATAATTTCGCAATCAAAAGTAAGTCCAAGTTCCTCCTTGACCGCTTCAATACGCTCAGGGTGACCTAGAAGGATTGGATCGCATATTCCCTCGACCATACATTGGGCCGCAGCCTTGATGATAGTCGGCTCTTCACCTTCGGAGAAGACAATTTTCTTCTTGTCTTTCCTTGCTTGATTGATTACATGTCGCATAATTGAACGAGTTAATCCTAACCTTGCCTCAAGGTCCTCTCTGTACTTCTGAACGTCGAATTCCTCGGCACTAATTCGCGCCATTCCCTCATTCACAGCTGCTTGCGCCACCGCGCTGGCTTCCCAAATTAAGACGCGTGCATCGAATGGTTTTGGAATTAGGTATTCAGGTCCAAATTGCATTTGTTCTCCTGCATATGCAGCGGCTACTTCGTCCGGCACAGGCTCCTTGGCCAAAGCCGCCAGAGCCTTAGTTGCGGCCATTTTCATTCCTTCCGTGATTTCTGTAGCACGCACGTCTAGTGCGCCACGGAATATGTAAGGGAATCCGAGTACGTTGTTAATCTGGTTTGGGAAGTCTGAGCGTCCAGTCGCGATAATTGCATCATCACGGACTGCCTGAACATCTGTTGGAAGAATCTCAGGGTCAGGATTTGCAAGAGCGAAGATCAATGGTCGTTCGGCCATTGATTCCACCATATCTCCAGAGACCAAACCTCCTTTTGATAGGCCGAGGAAGACATCTGCATCGACCATTGCCTCGGCTAATCCGCCGTCTTCAACATCCCTCGCAAAGGCGAGTTTGTATTCGTTTAACTCACCATTATCACCACGTGATTTGGTGAGTATTCCCTTGCTATCACACATCAGCAGATTTTCCTCGCTAACTCCTAGGCGAAGGTAATGCTGAGCGCAAGAAATTGCACTGGCACCAGCGCCAGAAATCACTACTTTGACTTCTGAGACGTCCTTCTCAACTACTTCCAATCCATTGATTAGGGCGGCCCCAGAGATAATTGCTGTACCATGCTGATCGTCGTGCATGACTGGAATATCTAATTCCGCGACGAGTCTTCGTTCAATTTCGAAGCATTCAGGTGCCTTGATATCCTCAAGGTTGATTCCTCCGAAAGTAGGAGCAATCGCCTTTACCGCTTCGACAAATTCGTCGACATCTGTCCTATCAACTTCGATGTCGAAAACATCTATGTCTGCGAATGCTTTGAACAGAAGGCCCTTTCCTTCCATAACCGGTTTTCCGGCAAGTGCTCCAATATCACCTAATCCAAGAACTGCAGTACCGTTACTGACTACGGCTACCAGATTCCCTTTCGATGTGTACTTGTAGGCATCATCTGGGTTCTCAGCAATCTCCTCACAAGGATATGCGACACCTGGAGAATATGCAAGAGACAGTTCACGAGCTGTTCCATGAGGTTTTGTAGGCTCTACTCGGATTTTTCCGGCTGGTTCAGCAGCGTGGTATTCCAACGCCTCCTCACGCAGTCTGTCCTCGACCATACCTAGTCCTCGAGAACTCCCGGGCAATGCCACCCTCTTTGATGCTATCCTAAACAATTCGAGTGTTTTATCGGCCCTTAGAAATGCGCTTTCTTTACCCTAGACTCCCTCATTAGAGGGAGACTCATGTGTAAATCAACAAACCCACCCTTTCTTAATGGGTAGAAGTAGGCCGGTGGTTCGTAGCCATGTCTAATCCTCGTCAACTGCTGAGCAAGCGCCGGTCCGCATTGCTTCTAGCAACATTGATGGTTTTGTTGCCTTGGTCTGCATATTCTGACGTTAATCAGTTAGAACCAGAGCAAGAAACTCGTGATGTTTCACAGGCCGCCTGGGGCGCCTCAGGAAGTAACGATACAGGATGGATCGATTTGGTCGCTACTGGAGCTGATCCGGATAATGGCAGTTATGCATATAGCGACTTATTCTTGCCATTTGCACCAGGTGCTCAAATCTCGAATCTGAGCTTCGAGATAGCAGTAAACGGCTCTGCAGGATATTGGGCAAACGAGCCTCAAATAACTCTGATGGACACTCAAACCCCAATTCTAGATTGGAGAGGTTACGGCGACCTAGGGCAACAGAATGAGATGCAGAATAATCCTCCGAGTGTTCTCAACGGTACGCTAAGTACTCATCTGAAGCCAAATTCAATCTCCGATGCATCTTGGGAACTACCGGCAGGAGTGACACTAACTGATATGGTGATCGAGGCATTAAGGCCGGCCGACCCAATGGTTTCCTATTCCTCTGTTGACATTCAGATTTACGACTCTGCGGTAAATCCCCACGATGGTCGACTCTACATTTTGCTAGACGACGACCTTCTCCATCTAGACGCACGTTCTCAGAAACCAATCGTGGACATTGAAACAGGAATCATGGGGAGGTCATTAGCGATCGACAGTGATGCTGGAACTCTACTAATCGGAACAGAAGATGGTTCGGTTCTATCCCGAAGTTTATACGATTCCTCAGAAATGATGAATCTAAGGGAGTCAACTGGTATTCAAAACGCAGGAATCTATTCGATATCAGTCGATGATTATGGAACAGTTTGGGCTGCAGGAAATTGTAGCATTGTCTTCAAGCCAACGGGCGAAGATGTTTGGAGTGAGTATAATTACTGTCAGACCTCAAACATCGAGACTCCATCTGACATGATGATAATCGCTGACAATATTTACTTGGCAACAACAAATACTGGAGTTCACATTCTAGACTACACTACTTCATCATCTTCCGGTAGTGTTTCTGTATCAGTTGATTCTCAAACAGATTGGAGCACTCAGAATTTCCTTTCCTCAGACCAGATTACCGACCTTGAGGTTGTAGGGAATCATCTACTCATCGCAACCGCGGATTCGGGAATCAACCGTCGAGACTTGACCGCACAATCGTGGATAGCCACATGGTCAACAAGTAATTGGTTGGCTTCCAATCAAATTCACGGTCTTTCACTAACACCAGGTTGGCTACATATCCTTGCGGGTACCACAGTTCATGCTTACGATACTAACTCGTTAATTTTCCAATCTCAAAACCAGTTGTCACAACTTGGTCTGTATGGAAATGGCGCCATGGCCATTGCTTGGCCATCACACCCCACCCGCGGCCCGTCATCCTCAACAGCCCTGTTCAGTGACGATTCTGGAACTCTAGGAATGCAAATTGCTGAGAATCCCGCAGGCACACTAACTCTAGTTAGCGGACCTTCTATTGATGGAATGAACGTAGTCTCCCGTATTGATGATGGGGAAAGTGGCGAGATTTGGGTCGCAAGCGGCAGAATAATTGATCGATATGATGAAGCGGACCGTGCCTGGAAGGTTCCAATCGATATCCGTGATTATGTTAACAACCCTGGCCAAATCATTGCAATCCAACAGGACGACAACGACAACGTTTGGATTGGTACCAGTAATGCTGGAGTATTGAGATTAGTAAATACTGATGGAAGTTACATAGGAGCAGTATCTGGACTAGCATCGAACGAAGTTAGTTCATTAGCTTTTGATGATACAAATGGCTACTTAGTAGTCGGCCATAGCCAATCTGGAATATCAATTATCGATACCAATCAGATGACTTTGGTTGACACTATCACAACTTCGGATGGCCTAGATTCCGACTTTGTTGATTCGGTAGCAACTAGGTATGGAATAGCATACATGGCCACTCCAGATAAGGGAGTGATGCGAGTTGAATTATCAACTTCCACCATCATCGGTTCTTGGCAATCTCTTGGTGCAGATGATTTGGATGCAACACCGGTTGCAGTCGATGGTGATGTTGTATACATTGGATTGTACGAGTTTGGAATACTTGTTGTAGACAGACTAACCGGCGATATTTTGGACCTATGGAATCAGGATACAAACTCACTTCCAGATGACGATGTACTATCGTTGGAAATGGATGATTTTGGAGGCTTGTTGGTCGGCTCAGAAGGCTCTTTCTCGCGATACGATGGTAGTACTTGGACTACATTAACCACCAGTGGTTCTTGGTGGAACCGACCTAGTGTGTTCTATGATGTAACAAGCGATGGAGATGGTCTCTACGCTGGCACAAATAGAGGAGCCTGTAAATGGAATTGGCAATATCAATTCCAAGATTGCGTAAGTTCCAGCGACGGTCTCGAAAGCCGTTTCGTCTACACAATAGAGATGCTCGCGCCTGACAGAGCATACACAGGAGGAAACCAAGGAGCAGGCATCGTAAACATGGACAACTTCACCGTAATTGAGACTTGGACTGCAGGTGACGATACTCAACGTGCTCGCACGGTCAAGGTTGACGATATCCTTTACTTGGGATTCGAAAATACTGGTATAGCACGTTATGACCTAATCAACAACGAATGGCTAACCACTTGGGATGGTAATCAAGGATATCTCAACGATGATGATGTAACCGCTCTAGTGCCTGGTCTGACTTATGGTACGATTTGGGCAGGTGGAGACTTTGGACTTACACTAATTGATGTGATCAATGATGTTGTTCTCATATCATGGGACAGAGGCTCCAATACAAACGGCCCGACCCTTTCAAACTCAATACCTGCTGACATAGAGATTTATGGTGATGTTTTACACTACTCGACCCAGCGTTCAACCAGTTGGTGGGGCGGCGGTTCTGATAGCATCTTCCGCATCAATTTGACAACCAGCACGAGCTTGCCAGAGATAGAGGTTGACGATCGTACAGGCTGGAACGGTGTGATCAATGGAATTGGAATAGTTGACGATCAATTGTGGATTGGTATCCGGCCAACTCAGACTTGGAACGATGGTGATGGAACAATTGTTCGCTGGAACATGACCAATGAGTCATGGGAAGATGATTTGTCAACCATTGGTAATGTTCTGCGTGTTAATGCTAGATTCCTCGGAGAGTGTTTCCCGCTAAACGTAACCTCATGTGAACTATGGGTTGCATACGGGAATTTCATCCTAAGACGATTTAATGCAGATACTATGACACTGCTAGATGAGTGGACAGATGTAGACGGTCCTATTCGTGGAATGGAAGAATATCAAGGAGAATATCTCTTCGCCAGCATGAATGGAATTCTAAGATGGGACCCTTTGAATGAAACATGGCTCGATTCATGGACTCCTGGTGATGGTTTACCATCGAATACAGAAGAGGAATTCTATTCGATGAAAGTCATCGGAAATGACCTATGGGTTGGGAATATGGAATCCAGTGGATGGAACTCAAATGCTCAGATTTTGAGGAAGGATGGGACTACTGGTAATTGGTCCTCTTGGAATTTAGGAACTGGAGATATTCCAGATGGATATGCAGCAGATATCGGCTTTTGCGATGACATTGTGCACGTCTCTATCGGAGCCCGATTTTGGTGGGGTAATCAAGGCGGTGTAGCTAGGTATGATCTTGCAGATCACGATTCAGACTCAATTACAAACGAATGGATAACTGCCATGACCTCTGGCAACTCTGGGCTATCAAATAACGACCCTAGAGCGGTGACTTGTGATGAAGCCAATAACATCCTTTACATCGCATATGATACTGAAGGAGTTGGAATTGATCGCTACAACTACAACACTGACACATATCTTCCAACACTCACTGCAGCAGACGGCATCAGTGAAGACAGAATTTTCCCAGGCGGATTGTTACACGACAACAACGTTCTCTTGGCCGCCCATCAATACGATAACCAGGGTGGGGTATCTCGACTAATCACTTCTGGAACTGCAACCGCAAATGGACAGGTCCTAGACCCTGGAATGGATGGATGTTCAATAGACAGAGCACCCTCATCAACAGGTCAGGTAATCTACGCTATTGGAAGGTCAGGACAAACAACAGGTCTGAACAGAGTCGATAGATTGGATAGTTCCGGATTGATTGCAAGTGGCTATGACGAATTGGCAGGACTAACCAGTGGCCGTGTAATGGAGATAATCTCCAACGATACCCATGTGTGGGTTACCTCGGCATTGGATAGCAGTTCATTCTATGGCTCTTCAGTCCTCCAAGGAGAACTTCTCGCAAATGGTTCAGTAAGATGGGAGTATGGTTACAATTTCCAACAAGATGTAATCAATGAAATGACCTTGGATGGAGAAACTCTGTGGGTTTCCACGGCTGGGCGCGGACTCAAGGCGATTGACCTCAAACAACGCCGAATAATTTCCACTCCCCCAGCGCTTCATGCACAGATGGATGGGATGATAATTGAGAATAATACAATGTACGTGGGACTAATGGGCAACGAAGGCTCAGCCGCTGGATTCCAAACTTTTGATACCAATAACCGGCAATGGGGCTATGGAAGCCTAATCGCTGGATTACCAAGTAATTTAGTACGTGATTTCATGGTCTATGGGAACCATATCATGATAGCAACTCATGGTGGTATTGGAATGTACAATACTACCCGTAGTGATTGGGATAATCCGATCACCACCATAGATGGATTACCTTCTCCAATCATTACTCATCTCCACTCAATCAATACGACCATCCAGGGTGGAGGAAAGGTTCTGGCTGGTGGTGCAGCAGGAGTTACCGTGTTGCATGAAACCAATCTAACTGTACTCAATACACTTGGATTCAATGACGGCCTGATGGGCAATACCGTTAGTGGCATTACCGAAGCGGGACCGATATCACGCGTTGTTCAGAATGCTGATGGAACTAATTACACAATTTACCACGATGCTGCGATCTTCATCTCTCACAATGGACAAGGTCCAACAAGACCTGGAGTGGCAGCTTGGGATTTGGCCACCGATATGGCAAATGGTAGCTATAATATCGACATGATACCCAGTAACGATGTTCGAGCAATCGTTGCTGATGATTGGGGAGTACACATTGCTACCGATGTCGCTCCTTTGGTTCATTGGAATGGCAGTACTATGCAGATGGAGACAGGAGTTGGTACCAGTTCACTTCTGTCTTGGCCTCCATACGAAATGCATAGTGATGGTCAAAATTTAGTCGTAATGAGCCCAAGAGGGCTTGATGTTGTAGATGTAAATGGAAGGCATAACCCAGTCACTAACCGAGTGATAACTGGCCTCCAAGGTGGCTATGTCGACTTCAGTGGATTCTATGCTGTAGGAAATGATGGTCTTCATGTCTACAAGCCAACTGTTAGTTTGCAAGAGACAGCAAGAGAGAATCAACGCCGCGCGGATCCGTTAACCCTGTTATACGGTGGGCGAAGCTGGGATATCACGAATACAACTCATCCAGGAATGTCAACAGTACTAGTCACGCCTGACAATCCTATTCAGATCCCTGAGAGTTCCAGTGCTTCAGCACCCGGTAAACTTCCAATGCATGTGGAAACTATGACTATGCTCGCACCTCAGCGGGGTGCATGGGTTTGGGCACGCTCAACTTCAGTAAATTACACCGGAAGTTGGGATTTAGCCGCCACCAATGGGGGAATCCAACAGGCCTTCCAGTCTGCAATCTCAGCTGTAGGTCCCGGTTCATCATCCGCGATTTTACATCTACAAATGCAGTCTCCTCAGAATGGAGCAATGCAAGTTCGCCTAACATACGATTGGGAACGAGTAGAGGTTCCGACAGTAATTACTAATTTAGTCGATAGACCGAATGATGGTGGAGGTGTAATCGAGGCCTCATGGTTACCTGCAGAAGATGCTGCATGGCACGCTTACAGATTGTATGTATGGGATTCTACAGCCGATCCATCATGGGAGCCTTCTCGAGAGGACTTAGGGTCTTTGTCCACATACATTAGGTCGGGATTCTGGTCTCGCACAAATGCAACCATAACCAGGGCGGACAACGCTGGTGTAACCGAGGAATTACGAGATGATCGCCAATACCGTGCCGCCGTCGTGATTGAATATGCAGATGGGTCATTGGGAGTTCCAATGACATATCCTCAAAATATCACTCCAACAGATGAGGTCCCAGCCGCTCCAGATTGGATGACTGCAAAACCAGCTTCTGGTGGAGCAGCAGGTACGATTTTCCTTGAATGGGCAGCTTGCACAGAACTTGATCCAGACAGAGTTAGGATATGGGCAGTGCAACAGGAGATTACCAGCATAGTCGGTCTATCAGACCCATTCGAATTCCATTGGAGTACAGGTAACTCAACTGCCCTGCAGTTGGAAGGTGGTGTGCCATATTGGTTTGCGGCGGTATGTGTAGATGAAGCAGGACAATACTCAGTCAATAATGCCACAATAATCGGTCCAGTGGTTACTGCCGGTGGTTTGGATGATGGTATTCCACCGATGCCGATTACTGGAACAACAGCCTTCGACGTGCCGAACGACGAAGGTGGTAGAATCAATGTCACTTGGGAAGCAAACACAGAGGAGGATTGTACCTACTACGCTGTGTATGCTTTACCTGCATCTGGTTGGCAACCACCTTCGACAGTAGATGGTTGGCCGATTGCAGGATATACCGATAGTTGTGAAACTACGTCAATCATCATTGACTCATTAGGTGAAAGTCGTCTAATTGATGGAACCGTATATTGGATTGGAGTAGTTGCCTTTGATGACTGGGGTAATGGTGATGTCGACAATGTACTTGTCGTAGATGCAACTCCTGAGGCTGATTTCGATGGTGAAGCAATTCCTCCAAATCGAGTCACTGGACTTGACGCTTGGGATTATCCAGAGGATGATGGTTCTGCAATTGATATTCGCTGGAATCGTTCATCGGCTGATGACTTTTCTTTCTACACAGTTTGGGTCTCCGAGTACCCATTGAACGATGTTACCGAGATTTGGGAATCCTGTAATGATAATCCGTCTGAATGTGGATTAGTTGTAATTAACCAGCGCCAGTTTGGGGCCAACTTCCAATTAGAGTACACTGCAGAAAGCGCCCTCTATGGTAGTTCTGTGGATGCCTTACAAGTGCGTCCAATAGAATCAATGATCCCGCTGTATGTTACGGTTACTATCCATGACATCTCTGGAAACGTTCACCTTAGTGGTCTGTCGGAACATATGGTCCTAGTAACTCCAATGGATAATCGCGGCGACGTCTCTCCACCTGATCGACTGCTAGCTCCTGTTCTTAGGGATAGACCGGATGACGCCGGAAATGCGATGTTTGTAGAGTTCCCATCATCTGACGCCTCCGACATCGGAGAATACTGGATTTATGCGGTAATCGATACTCCAGTTCTATTGCAGAGAATCGATGACTTACAACCCGCATTGATAGTCGATCGAGAACAGGACCTTCCTGTTCTACTAACCGAGTTCTCAGCCTATGGAGATGATATTTCAACTCCATTGGTACCAAACCGCCGAATATATGTCGCAGTGGTAGCAGTTGATTCCTCAGGCAATGCTTGGACGGACAATCTTGCTAACTCTTGGATAGAACTTGCAGACGAACTATCTGCAGACCCGTGTCCTGAGTGTCCAGATGTCAGTGGCATTAGAGCGAGTTGGAACGCTGCAGGTTCTCTTATCGAGGTAAGTTGGGATAACGTCGAAGATCCGATGTATGCAAGTTACTATGCATTTGTCAGTCTAGAATCGTTTGATGATACTAGAAACGCTTCTTTGGTAAAGTCTGGCATGAGAGATACAATATTGATTCTCAATGAATTCAATGGTGAGATGATTGATAGAGAAGAGACCTATTGGGTTGAAATCGTAACCTACAATGGAGAAGTTCACACATTCTTTGCCGATCCTGTAGAAGTTCAACCTTGGGAAGAATCTAGCTTTGGTACTACCCAGCCGGGTGATGATGCTGCAGGTGAATCATGGGTTGATAGAATTCTGGCTGGTGACATGAATATGGTGATCATTGCACTCTCAGTAGCAATGTTCCTAATCGGTGCAATGATGTTCATCAGGCCAAGAGGAGATACTGCCCCTCAGCCATGGGAAATGGGTGCTCTAGAAGTCGAGTTGGAAGAGCAATTGGAGCGGGAGGCAGCCGGGCTTACCGAAGACGAAGACTTCGGCGCCGATGACTTAGAAATTGATACCGGATTAGTCGCTAACGCTAGACGCAAGGATGGAGAATCTCCTGAAGAAAGTAAGAGCGATTACACTGACTCCAAGACTAATGCGGCAGTCTCACCGGAAGACAATCTAGATTCCACTCCAACCGCTGATAGCGGAGTTATGGATGAATTACTCGGAGATGATGATGAAGATTTAGACCTTGGCGATCTTGACGATATGGCAGATGATCTAAACTTCGATGATTCAGATGATGATGATATTGACACATCTTTCTTGGACGAAATGCTCTGATTGTATCAGCATCGGATTGAAGCCCTATACATCTATCGAAGTCTATGGTTGGTGACCCCGGCTCGGAGGTATTCACCACCATTGCTTGGGACGGAGGGCCCCGTCTATTAGCAGCCGACTTGCATATTGCTCGCCTTTATCGACACGCCGAGAGATTAGGATTCAATCTTCCAAGCAACCTAACCGAACTTATCTTCGAAGCGCTCAGTAATGCAGAGATTCCAGGCGAACCAATTGTTGGAGAAGATCAGGCTCCATTTTTGATTAAACTAGGAGTCAATCCAAATGGCGATGTCAACTTGGTTCCTAGAGTAAATGGAAGATGGCCCAATCCAATGAAAGCAATTAGTCTTGAAGCACCGCGATGGGATGGTTCGGTAAGAGGTACCAAACACGGGGATTGGCAACCATATTTTCATGCTCGAGAGGTTGCTACAGAGCATGGGGCGGATATATCTCTTCTATTCGATGGAGATATTCTAGTTGATGGCGATAGGTGTATGCCTATTCTGCTTGATAATGATGGTATTGCGTACTATCCAACGCCTTCGAAAGGCGCACTAGACTCTGTAACTCTAGAGCAAATCAGAGAAGGCATCGAGAGTGCTGGAGTGCCTGTAAGGGAAGCGAGATTGACTCTCCCGATGTTACTTCGAGCTTCTGAGATGATAGTCTTAGGAAGTGGCCTAGGAGTTCAGGCGTTAGGCGAAATTGACGGAAGGCAAATTGGTCAACCAAATGGTAGACTGTATCAGGCGGCGTACAATTCTTGGATGGTTCGATTACAGACTGCATGGATGGGCCTGGATGATTTGGAGGGCTGAAATGAGAGTAATCAGCAGGATAGAGGCTAACTCGCATGAATCTCCTCTGATTTCCATGTTGCAAGAGAGAAATCGTGAAGCAGATGAATTGCTCCTTCATTCTGGTGGGCCTGTGACTGATCTGTCACAAAATTCCATGCTTCCTGCTTTGGACAGTATTCGTTTTCTCTTCTTTGAACCACATAGTGAAGATACAGGTGAAGGTTCTGCACTTCATGGTGAAATAAACTTAGGAAATCCTCCCCCTCTGAGCTTGGTTCGTCAACGAATTATAGAAGGGCGATGGCATACAGAAGAGGAGTATAACCCAGCAACATTAGATGAAGCCTTGTCTATCGTTGCTGAGTTTGAAATCGAAGTTGAGTTACAAGAAAAACAGCCTGTAACTCCAGGCGGATTCGCTGGCTTGCTCGGTTATGATTTAGGCCGCTGGTCAAATTCTATTCGTTTGTCAAATACACCAGAACCGGGTACGCTACTCGGTGTATTGTGGCGTTGTGATGCATGGTGGATACACGAACGTACTAACAATCAATTGCGATTAATTGCGATTGAAGGGCATGAGTGGTCAGAGCATGAATTCACAACGCTTTCGGATTTACAAATTCCAAATAGGCCTGAACCGAAAGTACCGGATAGTGAGAGCGATTCCTCACATGCGAGAAAAGTCGAGAAAATCCGCAAATCAATTCGTGGCGGCCATCTCTATCAGGTCAATTATGGCCGGAAATGGGAGGGGGAAATGTCCGGTCAACCATGGGATACATTCCTTAGAATGTCATACTCTAACCCCGCTCCATTTTCTTCATGGTTCCACTTAGCAGACTACGGTTGGGCAGTCGCATCAGCCTCTCCTGAGAGATTGATGCGCCTCGAATCTGGAATTGTCTCAACCAGACCAATAAAGGGAACAAGAGCACGGGGAAGGAACGAGAAGGAAGATTCTGAACTTAGGATAGAATTAGCATCATCAGAAAAAGAAATGGCCGAGCACTTGATGTTAGTTGATTTGGAAAGACACGATCTTTCTTCTGTTTGTCAACGCGGCAGTGTATATTGGTCTGATTGCCGCATTGAAGCTTTGGCAAATGTTCAACATTTGGTTTCCGGAGTGGAAGGGGAACTTAGCCCAAACAAAAGTCCGGGAGAATCTCTTGCTGCCCTATTTCCCGGCGGCTCAATCACTGGTTGTCCAAAGGTTGTGACCATGGCTGCTATCGATCAACTAGAGGGTTCACCTAGAAGTGCATGGACAGGATCAATCGGTCATCTAAATCAAAGCGCAGGACAGGCCGATTGGAACATACTAATTCGAACTATGGAGGCTCGCAGCGGTCCAGAATCTTGGTATGCTACGGTACAAGCAGGCGGTGGAGTAGTAATTGATTCAAATCCTGCTGACGAGGTCGAGGAAGCACGCTGGAAAGCTGCAGCAGTAACCGAAGCGACCTGGGGATTCCGAACCGGATTTAGTAGTGAAGAATTGCCAGAGGGAGAAGTTGGAATTCTTCCTCTACCCAAAGTTGAAGGAGCATTGGGTAGAATTTCTCCAGGGGCTAAAAAGAAAGAGAACTTGGATATTGATTATCACGTCCTCTTAATCGATAACCTTGATTCCTTCACCAATAATATCGCAGAATCCCTGATTCGGCTTGGAGCAAAGGTGACAATTGTCGAGGGTAGACCGATTACAAAAATCGATACTAAAGCTCAAGTCGATATTTTACTAAACGCTCACAACCCTACGCATATCATCATTGGACCAGGTCCATCTCGCCCAGAAGTTTCTCCTCTAAGTATGGAAATTGCCCACAGGGCTTTGCAAAACAGATTGAAAATTTCGGAGAATCCTATTCCACTACTTGGTTGGTGCCTAGGTCACCAAGCAATTGGTCTGGCAGCGGGATGGAATCTAATCGAATCACCACTGGGCGCAGTTCACGGGGTACCTTCAAAGATCACCCATGATGGCTCGGGTCTGTTCCAAAATGCCTCTGAGGAGATTGTAATGATGCGCTACAATAGTTTGGTGTTAGACTCGACAAATGAAGATCTCAAAGCGAACTCATGGGATGAATCTGGCAGTTTGATTATGGGGATAAGTCATCCCACTCTTCCAATTGAGGGGGTACAATTTCACCCTGAATCGGTAGGTAGCCCAGATGGACTAGACTTACTTACAACATTCCTAAATTTTTCAAATAAAGTGAGTAAGTTTGAGGTCAACAAACAGGTTAGATGACCGTAGCGTTGAAGGAGCGATGTTTGTTGGAAAGGTTGACGCCTATGCCAGTATGTCGTATGTGCACCCAAAACTACCCGAACTCGCAGTTCGTTAGTGGTAATGGCCCCCGCTACCAGGTTTGCGTTCGTTGCGCTACCGAGAACGATATGCTGGCAGAAGGGGAAGAAACCGCTCTTTACTCAGACGAATTAGTTCGAGCACGTTCAGCACTTTTTGCCCGACGCTTCAGGCCCTGGGGTTTTCTTCTCGCTGGATGGTTACTATTCTTCTCCTTTGGAACAGGAATCGAATTGTGGTCAAATATTTTTCTCGGAACTCTAATTCTTGGGACATTAGCAACCCCAGTGCTCCACTTCATGGGTTCGACGAGATTCCGTGCAGAACTCGCCGCACTTACTCCTTGAAGGGAAATCGGCTAGAAAATAGGGTCGATCAGACTCGGGAACTCTTGATATAGCCACACAATGGCTGAGATTTTAGAGGGAACGGTGGGTTCCCTATGAAAGCCCGTGAGATTGGATGCGTAAAAGAGGAGGAGCAAGCAAAGTAATACAATATTCCACAAAACCAAAAATGGAGCGCAGTGCTTCGTTTAGTATGGTCGTGGAGAGTATACCGAGTAGGCTCCAAGAAAGCATCCGTCACTCCCGGAGGAATAGATTCGCGCAAGGACGAGCGCGAGCATTCAACGGAAAGAGAGAACGGCGGGTTCTCTGAACTGAATTTTGGAAGTGAAAAGAAAATGCAGAAAACAAAGAATACGAGCATGATGATTGCGCTGCTCCTTGTTTTGATGGCCGGTTCCGTTGGCGTTTCAGCTGATGGTTCTGACCCACTCGACCCCTCCGACGGAGGAGCCGACTGGGACGGAGACGGTTTGACAAACGCAGAGGAGACAGCTGAAGGCACGGACCCCACCAACCCCGACACCGATAATGACGGTCTACCGGACGGTTGGGAGGTTGCATACGGACTAAATCCGAACTCGGCTAGTGACGCTAACGCGGACCCAGACGGTGACGGATTAACGAACTCTCAGGAGTACGCGTCCGGTACCAACCCCAACGCGGCAGACACCGATGGTGATGGGCAGCTGGATGCAGACGATCCGTTCCCGAACGATCCTAACAATGGGTCGATGTCGGATTCGGATGGCGACGGTATCCCCGATGCGTACGATCCGGACTACGGTGACAACGGAGAGGGTACTGGAGACGGCGGAACTGATGGCGGTGGAGATTCCGACCAAGACGGACAGGGCCAAGGTCAAGGCCAAGGTCAAGGCCAAGGTCAAGGCCAAGGTCAAGGCCAAGGTCAAGGCCAGGGTCAAGGGCAAGGTC
>Ga0208763_1000131_pt1 | contig 16785 bp, 26 predicted proteins | sample ETNtaG_20_FD_185756 | JGI IMG/M metagenome (GOLD analysis project Ga0208763, IMG submission 185756) | Marine microbial and viral communities from oxygen minimum zone, Eastern Pacific Ocean - ETNP201306PF45B (SPAdes) (version 2) | ecosystem: Environmental > Aquatic > Marine > Oceanic ... | reverse complement strand
TCCTGCGTTGAAATCCAAAGATCCTATCTCGACACTTCCGTCTACGTCAATTTTGATTCTGTCTTCTAGAGCAGTTGCTCCGGTCTTCACTGTTCTTATAGTAAATGTAGATCCATAGTTAGAACTCGCCGCCCAGTCAACTCCTGCTTCTGCACGTAGTTCCACACCTGTCGCAAAGTAAGTGGCGTTGTACGTACCTGCTTGGTTTACACCGTGTATCTTCATTGAGTGTAATGTTGTGCCTTGTGATGGTAATGCTAAAGTACCTGTTCCTTGATACGCATCAATACTGTCTGCGGTAGTGTAAACATTGAAGTTACTACCTGATTTTCTGTTCCAGGATATTGATCCACCAGTTGAACTGAATATGTTGATGTCATCACCCGGTGCCATCGCTATGTCATCTGTTGGCGTCAGTTTCAAATCATCTGTTGGTCTGATGATCACGTCATCTGTTGGATTAATGATCACGTCACTAGATCCTCCGATGCTTACGTCACCTGTTCCGTTGTTTGTTAAAAATAATGTGTCGTTTGATCTATGTGTTGAAATCTCATTGTCGTGGATTTTAATGCCTTCTATCAAAACATCACCGGTACCATTTCCTTCGATCTGTACACTGGCATTTGATTGATTTGCTGTAAGTTTATTTCCCGAAATTGTTAATTGTGTGTCAACAGCAGTTTCATTGTAAAGCTCAACAAAGTTGGCTTCAATTTTCTGCATCGCGGTTCTTAGATCATCACCTAAACCGTCATTTGCATTATTACCTGTGTTTAATGTTTGTCTTGGCATTTATTATCCTGTGCTTATTTTCAAGTCCGTTCCATCTCTCCAAAGTTGTCCTGCAACACTTGGATTTGATGTTGGCAAATTTGGCATCATTACTTTGATTGTATTAATAGATACTGCACCTGTGCCGTTTGCAGTAAGAGTTAAATCTGAATTTGTTGTAAGTGTTGATATTGCAGTATTATTGATCTGCAAATGATCAATTTCCACAACACCTGTACCGTTAGGCTGGACCTTAACATCACCGTTGGTCAATGATGTAGTTAATAATCCTGTAGAAGGATCACCTACAATTTTATATAGGTCCTCGAAATTCGTATTGATTTTCGTCATTGCGCCACGTAAAGTGTCGCCTGTAGCCGAATTTCCTTCTGTTCCTGTGTCTATCGTTAAACGTGCCATATTATTATAATACGTATTTATTAAATACTTATATGTTCATAGAAACTCTAAAAACTATGCGACTTTACGAACGCCAGTCAAAACTTGGCCAATACCATACCTTTCACCGTAAAAACACTATATATATTTTCAAATGTGATTCGTGCGGAGTTACGTTCTTACGAGCTAGATCTAAAGTAGATTTGGAACGAGCATCCAATGATTATAAACACGTTTGTTCGTATTGTGATACTAAAAAGTTTGCACAGAAAGTTGGTGTGAAAATGAGAAAAATTTACAAACTTGATGCAAGTTCATCAAGAAAACTTTAGTATTTTCTCCAAGATATTTTTGACTGATCGTCTGTAAGCCATTTCATTAGGTCAGCATAAATTCCATAGTTGAAATTTTCAACATCACTTGTATGCCTGTGCAATAGCCAATTCGCTTCGAGATATTCACTTCTATTAATGTAGTAGAAATTTTTATCTGGGTAAGACCTTGCTAACTGTCTCAATTGATAACTCCATTCGAATTTTAAATATGCTTTCATATTGATCCTATCAGGATAATTTATAGTATTTTTATACATATTATTTTGCAACCTACTCAATGCTCCATCACGTAATTCATATTGACCGGCTCCGAGAATATCAAAACCAATAATAAAAATATTTTCGTGATTGTCGTTGCAGGCCACTTGTATTGCAGAACAACCAGATCCCCTAGCAACCGATAAATCAAGTTTTCGTGATGTATTTGTTTTTAAGTTTGTGCCAGACCAAAATCTATACTTGTCATTCTTTGGATCTGATTCTAGAACGTAACTGAATTCAGGCAAATTATCTTTGCCGTATATTTTAGTATTGCTATTAATTTTATTATCCGATGATGCTTGTAACAATTCCTCAGTCATTTCGGGATTTACTGAAATTATGGCATCACACAGATCTGGATTATCACGATATATGGCGTTGCAACCATATATGGTTCCTGCACCTTTTAATTTTTCTATTGGAAATATTTTTCTAGATTCGCCGTTACCAAGCACGAAAGCAGTACTCATTATGCACCAAAACTCTCTCCACAACCGCAACTCGAAGTAGCATTGGGATTTGAAATTTCAAAATGAGATCCAAACGCCTCTTCCTTCCAATCTATTTTAGTACCAGCAATATAAAGTAAACTTGTTCCGTCCACTGCAAATTTTCCAGTGTCCCAAGATTCGACTGTGTCTGTTTTTTCTATTTCATCATTTTTAACAAATCCCCATTCGTATTTGAAACCTGCACAACCACCACCTTTTACTTGTAGGTGTACAGCATCTTTGTCTGGATTTTTTGATAGCAAATATGTCATTTGTTCTTTTGCTGATTCTGTTAAAGTAAATGGTGTCATACTATTATTTAACTTTCTCTGTCATCATATCTATCATCTGATAAAATCCTGACTGTCTGTTCATTGTCAAAAGTTCGTCGAGTTTAATGCTTTTAAAGTGTTCTAATGTAATTTTTTTTGCATCTTCTGGAGATACCGAATTAAAAATGTCTACAAGAATGTAAGCATAACCACCAGCAATCATGGCGTTGCTCCAAGCCTTGAATTTGTTATCCTCTAAATCTACAAATAAATCATATTGGCAACGACTTACCCTGTTAGGTTCAATTTGTTTGTCCTTGCTCAAAGGTGCATCATTTAACTTCTTACCCAATCCGATAAGATATTGATACACTTCCATATTATCTATTTGTTTTAAACTTTCGATATACTCTTTATAATGATTTAGTTTGTCTTCTATTTTTTCGTGTTCCATAAACTATCCGGGTTTTTCATTGTTTTTATTTCCAATGCGTTGCCATTGGGATCTTCAATAAACATTGTTTCTTGTTCTAGTTCTTGTCCTTCGAACCTTACGTATGGTTCATCGACAAATTTTACTTTATGTTGTATACAACTTGCTTTTACTTTATCAAATGATTCTCTGTCTAAATGGACACCAAAATGTGGCACTGATACATTACCCATATCCACATTGTGTCTTTCACCTTCGCTCTTATCTTTAGGATCAGAGGAGTGTAGTGTCAGTTCGTTACCCCAAAAATTGATGTCTATCCAAGCATCTGGATACTTAAAATCACTGTTGCCTTTTTCACATCCTAAAACGTTACAATAAAAATCCATAGCAACAGATAAGTCTCCTGCCGGGATCGCCAAATGAAATCTATTTGTTTGTGTCATATTATTATTTAATCATTCCCCATATTTGCTAGACCAGATGCTAACCAAAATTGCATGGCCTCTTTTTTATTTTGAAAACTCATATAGGCATCCTGTTCTTCGTAGTTGTGATGCCATGGATTGTAATTTTCTTTACCGTCAAACCACCAACCCCATTTGTGTTTGCAATTATTCACACACCAACTGATACAATCTCCATTGATACCGTAAGAGTTCATATTCACATCATATTTAAATCGCATATCATATCCACAGTTGTCTGGAACCTTGTCTATGGCTGTCCAATAATCGTAAGAATTTTGACTCTTTCTTTTTGGCATATTGTAAATTATAAAAAAATTATTTCCAATTGTCAATGATCAATTGATCTGCACAATTGAATGGTTTAGGTTCTCCGTGGAAAACCGCCACACTACAATCATCTGGTATCGTCGGTGGATGCTCAAATACGTATTTTGCACCTTTTCTTATTTTGGTATCTTTTTTACCTTGCATTTCCCATTTGTAAGACATAATCCAGTTGGTAGGCCATCTCTTTGCAGTTTGTCCTTCCTTTGCGGTAATAAAATCTTGGTCTCCGTGATTCCTTCCCCAAACCTTTCCAGGGTCTTGCATATAAATTTGCCACAGGTGTTCCAGAGAACCTGCCTCCCATCTCATAACAGAACTGTTACAAACGTGCCAATCTTTTACTCGGCATCTATTGAAGTCTTGTATGATAGAAAACTTTCCTGGCTCGAACGTCCAAAGGTAATCTATGTTCCTAAATATCACCACGTCCAGATCAAAATATAATATTGTTCCGTCTAGTGGTAGTTCTCTCGCGAACATATACAACTTACTCCACCAAGACTTGATTGCTGGATTATCTTTAGGGAAATGAATTATATTAATATCTGAATCTAATCCTTCGGGATTGTCTGTTATGCAAGAAAATTTATAATCAACTGTTGAATTCCTCTTGCACATATTCTTAAGAATATTAACATACTGAGGAATATATTTTGGTCCCCATTTGACACATACTATATTTTTTTGCATATCTTTATTTACTTAATATATCAACAAGAAATAATTTTCCTAAACTTGGTATAGATTTATTAATGTCTTGCTTTCTGATCTTGTCATACATTGTACAACTTTCTTTCAACAAATTCAAGTCTGTAACAACAGTATTTTCATATAAATTTTTTAAGACAGATACAAAATCTCCATCTTTGAAACAGTGATGATCAACATACTTGCTATCTAAAAATTTGCCAATATACTTTTTCCTGTAGTCTAATGGCAGAGTTTGATAACTTGCCCAAGAAGGCCAATCAAGAGGATATGCAAAACAATCAATAGGTTTGTTTAATTTGTCACTTAACTCCGTGATGAATTTTGCATAGTCGTATAAGTTGTGAATATTCAATGCTTGGATGCACATAGAAGTCGTAAAGTAATCAACTTTTTCCGTTACGTCTGTCATATTTTTTACAATGCTATTAAAGTTGCTAGGAAATCTTATATAGTCATTTGTTTCGTAACATCCATCAAGGCTAAAATTAAACACCGCATTTTTAAAATTTTTGATTAAGTTATTAAACTTTGGATTAGCATTTGTTCCGTTTGATGTGATATGTATTTTTGTATCTGTGTTTCCAATGTTGATCAGATACTCTAATGCCTTTTGAACTTCTGGCATAATTGTTGGTTCACCTCCTAGCAATTTAATCTTTACTATGTTCTTACTGAATAACCAATCAAAGTTTACAACATTAGATGGATCGACGGCTTTGTTATTAGTCAACTGATATCCTGATTCCCAATTGGGGAAATATTTTTCAGCAATCTGTGAATGTTTTTTAAGTTCTTTTTCGAACTGACTACTTTGCCTAGGGTGGCACATTCTACATTTCAAATTACATAGATTACTAAATCTAAGTTCGAGATCTAACGGTTTACCTGTATCGTTTCCATTCTCAACATTTAAAGGTACATCCTTATATCGCTTGATATATTTTTGTCTATCACTCTCTAAACCCTGTGCCTCGTGTACGTAACAAGTTTTACAAGACTCATTATACTTGCCGTCAAGCATATCTTGTCTAATTTTTTTATAGTAATCACCATTCCATAATTCTGATACAAACTCTGATCTTTCTGGAATGTTATCTCTACCTGCTACACAACATATCCTACTGTTGGTAGAATTATCGAGGTATAGGTGTACGAAAGGTACAGGACAAAAATGTTTATTTTCTTTTGTAGATGGCACTGTTGGCTCCGTGTTCCATGCACTCTACACTTTCTACGAAACATCTATTATTGGTGTTTGCCCTGATAATGCTGTCAGCAAAATCAAATGCGTGTTTGGCAAACATCTCGGCACCTACTCCATCCATGATTGTAATACTTGCAAGATCCATTTCTTCCAATTCTTTAAATTTATCTATATGAGGATCTTTTTCGTCCAAGACCAGTTTGTGATCAAAACTGTTCTCCAGCCATTTCTTAAGTGGCTTAAGGCTACCAAAGTCCACTGCCCAATTTTTATTGTCAAGTTCTTTGCAACCAAACGTGAATTTGAATGCCAAACTGTATCCGTGTAATAAATGACAGTGTGAGTGATCTGCATTAGGTTGTCTGAATACCGCTGACAGACCTATGTTGTGTCCGTATGTTTTTGTTGAATAATAAGTCATCTGTTCTCCTTGTTTTGATGACTTGCAGAGTGTTTATAGAGGGGTGAAAGTCTTTGAGTCCTCTTATTAGTGTAATCTTTTTTTGATATCATCAAGATTCACGCCTAATTCTTCTTCTGATTTTCTTCTTATTGCTTCAGTAAGATCGTTTGGTATATTTAACTCTCCATCCAAAATAGACTTCAGAAAATGTATAAAAATAGAAAATTCAGGACGTTTTGTCACAGTCTCAGGATCAATACCTTTCGATTCCATAACATTAAGCATAGCCTCAGTAACATCTACCAAGGCTTCTATGCTTATCTTATGCTTTTGTAACTGTGCCATTATGTTATTATGCTAGGTTTTGGAGGAACCTTTATTTTACTAAAAATCTTATTATACTCATCTTTGATTTTATCGTTAATGTGAGCAACTGACACTAGTTTATCTTTTGCTATATTGATCGGTTTGTCTTGTCTGGCAGTTGAGAAAAAAGTTCCAAATGCCAATCCTTGTGGTCCTTGCATCAATACAAGAGCATTTTCTAATCCAATGTAGGCTGTAGATTCTAACTCTTTGTACTTTCCAATTACTTCTTCACCCGTTGCAAGTTTCAAGGTGATAAGATCATCTTGCTTTATATTTTTAAACATATTCTTATTATAAACTTTATTTAGAGTTTGTCAATTGTTTATTACACCACTTGGCAAGACCCTCGTATGATTCTTGGAAAACATTTTTATTCTTTGCCCATGACTCTGGCATTTTCCAATCTTTGGAATTTACAACTATCCAACGACAATCTATGTGTTCGAAAAGTTTGTTAAACTGATGTATCCAGTATGATGGATCTACTGCACTTTTGATATAGTCATAACCAGTTGTGTTTTTGTAAACATTGTTTACTCCTTTGTTTGGTAAGCCATATAAATCAAATCCAATCATGAATATTGCTTTAGGTTTAAACATAGTTGCCACCAATCCTGCGTATGGACCTGTACCCCAATGGAAAGGTTCATCTGCTCTTTCTTTACCTTCATATGGTAAATCCGGAAGGCATTTTACGTTTGGCCAATATGCAAAATTTTTATACCAATTGGACCTGGTGTAAATTGTTGTATTTTTTCCTACGGTATTTGCCGCTTCTTGGCACATATGTTTGTCGCAACATACCACGTATTCTAAATTATAATCTCGGAAAAGAGCATTACATCCTACGATAGTTGTGGAATGTTTCAAGGGAGATATGTCAAACCCTCTCCTGCTTTCGCCGTTGCCTATTACACTTACAAACTTGGTCATATATGCTATTTAAACTGCTTTAGAGCTACGTATACGCATGGTAAAATGCTTTTGTATACTTTGGGCACTCGTATTAATTATCTTCATTTACCAAATGCCAAATCGTCTTATATTCTTTCCAGGCCTTTTGTAGGGCAGGATATTTCCTTCTTAATTTGATTGCTTCAATACCAACCATATCACTTTCCTCATACATCAGTTCTTCATCTTTTGCTGTTTGTGATTGTGAAACCATTCTGCCTCTTGTGCCATCTTTTTTCTGCACATAGACAGTTTCCCCTCCATCAGGCGATACGTAAATTTCTTGTCTTCTTCCCATTAGTATTTTTCTCCGTGATCTGCTCCAGGGTGAGCATATCTTATACCACCAACGTGTTCTGCATCTCCCTCGTGTCTAGGTATGAAATGTATGTGTGGCCACATAATAGTTTGGCCTGCACAGGAACCCATATTCATTCCGATATTGAATCCTTTCATTTTACCTTGTTTGACCCATTGGTCTCCACAATAATATGCCAGTTTATAGGATTGTCCTACTGCTTCTGGTGTGTCTTGTTTTGGAATAAAAAGTGTGTGTCCCGGAACGCAAGGATAAAGATCTTTGAATACTCCTGTATACTCGTCCTCAAAAATTGGTGTATCGTTGGCGTGCCACGTACTTTCCGCATAGGAATCAATTTGTTCTCTGGGTTTCTTGTAAGTAGGTTTTTTTGATGGCATTTGTTTCTATTATTCCTATTTTAATATTACTTGAATTTGGTCTATGTTGCAACTGAATTTTTTCCCAATACTTGGTCTTTGGCACTGACTTGTTGTAGTCAAACACCCCAAGTAGATTTACCAATGCTTTTCTAACCTTCTCTGCTCCGCCGTGTTTCCTGCAGGTATCGGATCGTCCAACGTGTACCACTTTGTTGTTGATTTTTATTTTGTAAACACAAGGCAATTTTATCCATCTAGTTTTTGGATTCTTATTGTGCGTTATTTTAAATCCTTCCACTGTATAAAGATCATCTATGCTGTACCATTGAATTTTACTCATAATGAATGTAGTATAACATTAAATATAGTCATATGCTACCAAAAAATAATTATAATGGATATTACTGCCCAGCGATTTGGCAACAAGTCCATTTGAGTACTAAAGGTGAAATACTACCGTGCTGTGTTTACAAGAACGATAAAACTCCCGAATACATTAAAGATGGTAATACAGAATTGCACAACAGCGATATTTTTATTAAAGACAGACAAAGTATTCTAGATAAAAAAATTCCAAAAGGATGTTCATATTGTGTCAAACAAGAAGCACAAAATATAAAATCTCACAGAGAACATCTAATAGAAAAATTAACACCAATAGATCACAAACAAAATTTAATAGTTGGAAATGATTCCATAGAGTACTTGGATGTTAGATTGGGCAACACCTGTAATTTTATGTGCAATTTTTGTGGCCCAGAATCAAGCCATTTACTCGCCAAAGAATACATACAGAATGGATTAGAGAATGAAATTGATAAAGCTCATTCATATCAATTTGACGATAAAGCAGTGTTTCAACAATTTATTAATACAATTAACAAGTATCCGAATTTAAAATTTGTTCATATAGCAGGTGGCGAACCTTTCTTTATGAAAAAAGAATTATTGATGTTATTGAATGCGATCAACAACAAATCCAAAGTCACAGTTAGAATACTGACAAATGTTTCAGTATATGATAAAGACATCATAGAGAAACTAAAAGAATTTCAGAAAGTGAATTTGATGTTGAGCATAGATGCTGTTGGTAGGCATATTGAAATATCTCGTTGGAAAAGCAACTGGAAAGTATTAGAAACCAACATACAAAGATTTAAAAAAGATAATTTTAATCTAATCATGGTTCCTGCGATAAGTTTATACACAGTAAGTTCATTGCCTGATCTTTTAGAATATTGTACAACTAATAAAATTTATTCAGATATTCTTTTTATACAAGATCCTGTTCATCAGGTTGTTAATATGATTCCGGCAAATAACTTAAAAATTATAAAAGAAGAAATAATACAAAAATATTTAGGAAACTTAATAAGTGAAAAATATGTCAACTACAAAGAAATAATTCAACAATTAAATTTTTATATAGAAAAAAATCACGTCAAAGAAGAAACAATAAAAGCATTTTGGAAATGGCAAGATTACTTTGAGAAGAACAGGAATTACAGTTTAAAAAAAGAATTGCCACACGTCTATGATTCCATTAAAAAATAATTCAGCACCACTTACTGCAAGACAAAAAGCAAAACGTTCAACATTGCCAGATGACCTGCCAAAGGATTATGATCTATATTGTCCTGCAATATGGAAACAGGTATTCATGAATACTAGAGGTAGTATATTTCCTTGTTGCGAGTGGACGAATATGACTCAAACAATAAAAACAAAATTGCCACAGTTATCATCACATGGACCAGAAGGTACAGATGTTTTACAAGAAGCAAGAGAGAATGTAATAAACGGAAAGATTCCACAAGGATGTCTTGCCTGCAAAGTCGATGAAAGCAAAAACATCAAATCTCATCGACAAGGTCTGATAGATGTGCTCGGGCCAGTTAATAAAAACTATGTAAAAGACAAACTAGTGGATGCCGAATCAATTGAATATCTTGATATACGTTTGGGAAATACCTGTAACTTTATGTGTAATTTTTGTAGTCCAAACAATAGTCACCTAATAGGAAAAGAATGGATCGCAGACAAAAGTGGACCGTTTCCAAAAGACATCGCAAAGCAGTTTTTATATAGAGAAGATGTAAAAAAAACATTAAGCAAAACAATATCCGATCATCCAACGAAAGAAGAATTTATAGAGTCAATACATAGATACCGAAACCTAAAGTCTGTCAAACTTGGAGGTGGAGAACCTTTTTTCCAAAAGAAACAAACTTTCAGAATAATAGAAAAAATTCCTTATAAGGAAAAAGTCAAACTTAGAATTTTAACAAACTGTTCGGTGTATGATGAAGAAATTTTACAAATCACAAATAATTTCAGAGAGGTCAATCTTGCTTTAAGTATTGATGCAACAGGCAGAACACTAGAGATATCGAGATGGAAAAGCAATTGGAAATCTATACAGGAAAATATACGCAAACTTAAAAAATGGAGAGAACATTATAATAACAATTTGAAACTATCTTTGATACCTGCTATAAGTGTTTATACTATTTTGGATCTTCCTAACCTACTTGAGTTTGCAACAGAACAGGAAATTAGAACAGAGAATATTAGATTTGTTCATGATCCAGAATCTCAAATGGTTAATTTGATAAGAGAAGAACATTTAATAAAATTAAAAGAAAAACTACAACAAAGAGTTGTACAAGGAAAAATAAGAAAAGATTTAGTAAACTTAGATAATATATATAGACAACTAGATTATGCTATTCTCAATAACAGAATAGAAAAAAATATTATTAAAACATTTTGGTATTATCAAAAATACTTTGAAAGTAATAGAAATTATAAACTAGAAGAGGAATTGCCTGAGTTGTTTGACAAAGTTAAAAAGATTTAATTCCTAGTTGTTTGTAAACCTTTTGCACTTTCCTTGCTTGGAAATAACAATCCTCTAATGCGTTATGTAGTCCTGTTCTTTTTTCATTAGGATCTCGTGGTACTAAACTAAACAATGTTCTTGAATCTCGGATTTGCCAATACTGCCATGGAACTGGATGTCCTAATTGTTTGTAGATGTTTTGTAGTATTGCATAATCAAACAAAGGACCTTGACACCAAAACACGTCCACACCAACGGACCATTTGTTAATTGTTTTAACCATTTCGTCTAGGCTAATTCTGTTCTCATCTCCTAATGCTTCTTCGGATATCTCTTTAGGTTGTGTTGCCCACCAGTCCAATGTGTCCTGCATAACATCTCTGCCCATTTCTGTTTGCGAATCAACATCTACCCTAAAATACATTCCTTGAGAAGGTTCTATATGATTATAAGGATCAAACTTAACACCACCAACAGTCAGTATTGTTGCATCAGGATTTGTGCTTAACGTTTCTAAATCTATCATTGCGTGAATAGTCATAGTAATATTTTACTACGATTACCAAACATTGTCAAATGTAACTGATTATAAACTTGGAGTTTGCTGTTCTAGTAATTTTTTGTTCAGAGCGTCAAAGTCTTCTCTACTTAAACAAAATATTTCACCAGACGAATTTGGAAATACTTGTTGCATATATTGTGAAACGTATTGTGATTCTTTAATGCAGTCTTCTTTGGAATTGTATTCGTGTTGTTCAAATATAGTTTGACAGTCCATTCCTGCCATACAAATTACGATTACCATTAAAAATTTCATTTCTGTGTACTCCCACAAATATTTAAGAGTAACTGGAAATAATTAAAGTGCTACTACTTCTTCTTTTTCTGTTGCAAAGTGCGTACTTTTGTCTGCAGTCTTATAAGGTCGTTGTCCAACATACGTACTCGGTCAATGAGAGCGATCAGTGTCGTTGATGTTGATCCTAATTTTGGTTTGATTTCTTTTACAATATAGTTGTACAGATACCATATAAAATATGCAAGGAAAAATGTTGCCACAACAGGAAATCCGTAGTCCTTTATTAATGTTGCTATCTCCATTAATCCTTCCTCGCATCTTTCTTGCCATCTGCTCTAGCAATTCTGTCTGTGTCGACTGGTAGTCCTAGTTGTTCTGAAACTTCCTGATCTATTTTCAATATATCGTTATTCATGGTTTTTACTCTGTTATCGAGTTGTGTAATCACATTTTCTATGAAAGTAATCTGACTTACTACTGAGCCTAATATGTAATTTATTATTACCATAATAAAACCGCCTAGGCCTATTGTGGCCGCTATAGGTAGTCCCAAGTCTGCTACTAATTTAAAAAATTGTTCCATTCTATGTGTATTTAATCTTTGATTGTGTACACTTTTATTTCTTCTGTTTTACCTTTTACCGTGATGCTATCAATATACTCAAATGGATATACTGTCTCAATGGTGTGTCTTGTGTCTTCTCCGATCACCAATGTTTTACCTAAAGTCTTGCTTGAACTTTCTAACCTTGATGCTAAATTTACTGCATCACCTATTACAGAGTAATCAAATCTCTGTTCAGATCCCATATTACCAACAAGTGCCTCTCCTGTGTTTATTCCTATACCTATATTAATTTGCGGAAGACCTTCTGCTTGAAGATGTATATTCAGTTCCGCCAGTGCGACAATCATTTCAAGAGCACTCTTGACTGCTAGTTCTCTGTGTTTTTCATTTTCAATTGGTGCATTCCAAAATGCCATTATACAGTCACCCATAAATTTGTCTATGGTTCCACCGTTAGAAATAATAACATCTGTCATTCGTGTCAAGAACCTGTTTATAAGTTTTGTCAAGCCTTCTGGATTACCTTTGTACTTCTCACTGATAGGCGTAAAGCCACGTATGTCTGAAAACATAAATGTCATGGTCCTTGTTTCGCCACCAAGTTTCAACAGTGAAGGATCTTTCTGTAGTTTCTTGACCATACCAGGATCCAAGTAATGTTCGAACTGTTTCTTGATCTGTTGTTTGAGGCTGAACTCTTTTACGAACCTATTGAACACTGCGTGGAATCCTGTGACAGTCGTCACAAGTATTATCCAACTGGCGTCCCAAAGTTGTAGATGTTTGACGAAATAGAAGTATGCACCATAAGCCGTTCCTGACCATACAGTCAGTAATACAGCACCCACTAACCAATAAGGTGCAAACCCAGCCAACAATATTATTATGATTGCAAGTACACCAGCCGCAACATATTCGAGGAAAGTTGCTGTGTCTAACCTCACTATGTTCTCGCCGTTTATCACAGTCTGTAGGCTGACAGCCATCGCTGTGTGGCTGTACTGCTCACCGTTTGGTGTTGCTATGATTGTGCTGATACCTTCCGCGGTGTTTCCTATTATGACAGTCTTGCCTGCAACAGAACTGAAGTCATCTGTGATGCTGATAGTAGGAAACTCCTTGTTCCATCTCAGCCATATCCTTGCGTGTTGGTCTGTCTTGATTGTTTTGAATTTGGGTACCCTTAATGCTATGACTCCACCTTCACCTGCTTTGACTTGATAACTTGGATCACCAACTGCCACTCTTATAACTTCTAGTGCGACACTTGGATATACTTCATCACCCACCCTCATCAGCAAAGGCAGTCTTCGAACCACACCATCTATCTCGGGTGTGGTGTTTACAACTCCAACACCATCAACGTTGTCTCCTAACAAAGGTATAGGTCCAAGCATTCCTGGCCATTCAAACAACCAAGGCAACGGATCACCTATCTTGGCAACACCACGTGGCACTGCGTTTCGATTTGTTTGTGTGGTACCGGCCTGTGCTATTACAATTCCATTTTGCACCAATGCCTGTGCTAGGTCCATATCTCCGCCCAGCCTGTCCTCTTCTGAGAACAATATAGGGAGTACAATTATTCCTGCACCTGCTTCTCTTAATCTCCAAATTACATCTGCAAGTACTGTTCTCTTCCAAGGCCACTGTCCGTTCTGTTCTATGCTCTTCTCGTCAATTTCTACTATGATCACATCCTCACTCATCGTGGGTGTATCATATTTCTGTATGAGGTCAAAACTTTTCAACCTCGCTGTCTCTTTCACGAAAGGATCTTTGAGACCCCACAGCATCAATACCGCTAGTGTTATGAAAGCCAAGGTCCAGTGTGTCAGTATCTTTTTCATCCCCTTACACCCTCTAACATTTTTTGTCTAAACTTACGTTCATACCAAGCAACCAATCTGTCTTTGTTATCTTTGTATGTGTAGAACACTTTGCCCAACCACCTGTCCATTGTCCTTTGTGAAGTGAATTGATCCATCAATTTGTGACCAATAGCAAACTGATTACACCCCAGTTGTACTAGGTGTTCTCTGTTCACTGTTCCATCAAATTCTGTTTCGTCAATGATTACTTTGTTGCCATCAGCATCTACTATTTCATGTATCTCACCAACAGTGTGTAAGTGAGAAACGATACAGTGGATCAACAATTCTCTATCCGCCCTTTCGTTCACACGTGCCTCCCAACCATCATAGAGTGTGATCACCTGTGTCACAATCAATACGGGCACGGCAAATCTTGTCGTGAACTTGTTCCAGAAGTCTTTCATTTCTTAAGTCCAAATGCACTACCAGTCAACAATGCACCAAATGCCAGATGAAAAAGTCCGCCCATTTGTAATGTGTATGGCGAGTGATGTGCTGTTAATTTTTTAAGTAGTTCCATTTGTACCATTGTGTCTTCAATTGCACGTACTTCATCTAAAAACATATGATAGTCTGGACGCATTATGCCAAACCATATTGGCACAATCATAAAATCAAACACACAAATGGCAAGGTAAACCACAAGTGCTGTCCATCTCCATTTCATTCCTGTGTCCATTTATCCGCCACCTCCGAATGATGTCCAGTTCCAAGGATCCTTGAACTTTTCTTCTTCGTTTTTATGTGGCTTACAGATACATCGAATGAATAAACCCACTAATATTCCTATTAAAAACCAACTTGTCATTATGTATGTATTTAACTAGATTTAGTTCTGTGTGACGGACACGGAACAAGTAGTTGTAGCACAACTCTGTTGTAGGTGGTAATTCTGATTATTACTGCTGTCCTGCGTGAGGTCTACTGTTGTGGGGTTCCCACTCAAATTCAAGTATCCGTTGTGTGTGCCTGTGCCATCCTGAGTCACTGTAACTGTATGGTTGTCTGTGAGGTTAATGTCCAGGAAGTGATCTCCTGTGCCCAACTGATCTATGTCCACGGTGTTGCTATTGTCAACGTCAAGGAATAGGATTTTGTCTCCGGTCTCTTTCTGGTCCACGATGATACTGTTGCTGTCGCCGGCAACGTTGATCGATGAATGGTGTGCACCACTGCCTGTGAGGTGCAGTTGTTCAAGGTCCACATTGTTGCTGGCACCTGTGATATCCACTATGGCACGTTGGCTGGTGTCCTGCCATATGTCCACGTCATTGCTGTTGCCATTGATATCGATACCCAACACGTTGTCGTTATTCTTCTGTGTGATTGTGAGTTCAATGTTGTCACCCGTTATGGTTGCCGCGTTTGTGAGGTCTGTGCCTATTATGAGATTGTCATCACCATCCTGCACTATGTCAAGATCTATGCCTGATCCACTCTGTGTCATGTATATCTTATTGCCTGCCTGTGTCTTGCTTCTGGCGGTGTTGACTGTGGTCTGCTGTGATGTTGTAATTGCCGCCTGTGGTGTCGAGGCCGACGCATAAAGATCACCTATGAAGTTGGCCATATCTGCTCCGTCATATGTGGTAGTGAATTGGTTTATGTCAAATGTCACATAAACTTCACCTGTGTATCCGTTAGGCAATTCACTGCCAGACCATTTCATCCAAAGGATTTTTCCACTTGTACTTTTAACTGTCCAAGTACCATCTCCTGTGAAATGAGCACCATAGGCATATACACCCACGTTGGAATAACTGGACACACCTGCTGATGTGTTTGTCTGTGTCATACTACAATCATTACCACAACTTCCCGATCCTGTGGTACCCTGGAAAGTCAATGTTCCACCAAGTTTGTTTTGTATGAAGGCCCTAACGGTGTTGTTTGTGTTTGAGTAACTCACGTGGTTCTCACCTACAAGTACCAATATTCCACCGTTTTCTACAAAGTCATCATATCTGGCTTTACCGTTACTGCCGATGTTGTTATTGTATTTCAAATCAAAAACGATATCGTAATTGCTTATTAGGTTATCTGGTACCACACCTGAAGTTTGGTATGTGACTGTGTGTCCATCCGCTTCTAATTGTGCCTTGACGTTTGTGTGGGCATCTGAATAATTGCTGTGCATCACTAAAGCAGTGCCGGCCTTGGCCGTTGATACCATACACATAAACATTATTAGGAGGCTACTGATTCTGATGAATGTCGATAGCATTACCGTGACCTCCTATGGTGTAATCCAAAATTACATAGTCTTGTTGTTGTACATTGAGAATGTAGGTATCCTCCTTGTCGAGACGCAGTTCAATATAATTGCCGGCTTCGTCCTCCCTGATCCATATATAGGAGGTCTCATCGTCCAAAAGTGTGATACCTGTTTCTGGATCCTTTCCAAACACCAGGTTGCTGAAGTCACCACGTTTCTTTTGTTTTTCAAATTCGTCGCTCATTTGTATTGCTAATTCCTTGTTAATCTGTGCCAAGATATCTTGTAAAAAATTCTGTTCAAGGAAGTCTATGTCCAAAAGTGTTGCCCAGTTTTCTGTCTCGTCGTCGTCTAGGTAGTCCACGTTGAGTTCGTCAAACTCCAAGAAGTCTATGTCCAAGGC
>Ga0208763_1000128_pt1 | contig 16998 bp, 6 predicted proteins | sample ETNtaG_20_FD_185756 | JGI IMG/M metagenome (GOLD analysis project Ga0208763, IMG submission 185756) | Marine microbial and viral communities from oxygen minimum zone, Eastern Pacific Ocean - ETNP201306PF45B (SPAdes) (version 2) | ecosystem: Environmental > Aquatic > Marine > Oceanic ... | reverse complement strand
TGATTGCAACAACTGCTGACGAACTTGAGACTACAAGAAACATCGCAATTGATGGTCCTGTCGTAGGTAATGTTGATTTCAACGGTGGTTCTGATGTTACTATCAGTGTAACTCAACAACCCGATTCCGTTGAACTGAGAACACACACAACTGGCGACTATGTTGAGTCTGTTGCTGATTCTGGTCTGAGCGATATCACAATTGCTGGTAACGGCGAAGGTGGTGCTGTACAGGTTGGTCTGACAACAACTGGCGTAAGTGCTGGAACATATGGTGCAACTGGTTCACTGCCTATCTTCACTGTAGATAGCAGAGGTCGTATCACATCTGCAACAACAACTTCAGTTTCTACTGAACTCTCAATCACTGGTGACAGTGGTAGCGATGCTGTTGATCTGCTGAACGATGTACTCGACTTCGAAGGTGATTCAAACCTGACAACTGAAGTTACCGATAACAAGGTTTCTGTTTCACTGAATCAGAACGTTGCTGTCTCCGGTAACATGGATGCTGCTTCATTCAGAACAGGTAACGAAGGTGATTCTATCATCGTTACAGGAACATCCATCACTGGTCCTTCTTCAATCACAATCGATCCTGCTGGTATCGGCGACAATACAGGCGAACTGTATGTCATGGGCGATCTGATTGTTAAGGGTACAACTACAACCGTTAACTCTGTTGAGTTGGCTGTTGCTGATAAGAACATCACTCTGGCAGACGGTGCTACAAGCAACGCTGTTGCAAATGGTGGTGGTCTTACAATCGAGGCTGGTGCTGATGGCGCTAAGACCTTCCAATTCGAAGAGATTGGTCTGAACTTCGGTTCATCCGAGAACATGAATCTTGCTGTAAGTAAGGTTTATAAGATTGACAATACTTCAGTTCTGAGTGCTACAACACTGGGTGCTGGCGTTGTTAACTCTTCCCTGGAAGTTGTTGGAACAATCAACACTGGTGTATGGCAGGGCACTGCAATCAATGATGACTACATTGACTTCATTGATAATGCAAACAAGGTCAAGATTTCTGCTCTTGACATCGATGCTGTTGCTGAAATTGGCACACCAATCGCTGATGGCGATCTGATGATCGTTGACGATGGTGCTGATGGAACTAACCGCAGCATGACAGTTGATCGTATGCCTGTTTATACCTTCAGTAAGGTATCTGGAGACATTCTGATCGATTCTACTGGTGTCGCAACAATCCAGCCAAACTCTGTTAATCTTGCAACAGATACAACTGGTAACTATGTTGCTACAATTACCGCTACAAACATTGATGTTACCAACTCCGGTACAGAAGATGCTGCTGTAACCCTGGATCTTTCCGATACAACAGTAACTGCTGGTTCATACGGTTCTACAACTGCAATTCCTACATTTACAGTTGACGAGAAAGGTCGTCTGACCGCAGCTGGTACAGTTCAAGTTGACACAACTCTGGATGTTTCATCTGACGTTGGTGCAATTGACATTGATCAACAGACTGAAACTCTGGCAATCGAAGGTGTTGACGGAGAAATCAGCGGTACTGCAACTGGAACCAAGGTTGAACTTGGACTGGTTGACACTGGCGTTGCTGCTGGATCTTATGGTTCTGCAACTGCAATCCCAACATTCACAGTTGATGCAAAGGGTCGCCTGAGCGAGTCTTCAACTGTTGCAATCGGAACTGCTATGACCCTTGCGGGCGATACAGGTTCCGAAGTCATTGAGTTCCTCAATGATACCATGACAATCTCTGGTGATACTCACGTATCAACAGACGCTTCAAACGATACTCTGACAATCAGTGTCGATGCTACTTCCGCTGATGTTGCAAGCACAATTGTTGCTCGCGATGCAGACGGCAGTTTCTCTGCTGGTATTGTTAGTGCTGATCTTTCCGGTGATGTATATTCAGTCGGAATTTCAACATTCAACGAGTTCAGAGTTAATACCAAGATTTATGACTCCACAGGTTCTTCCGGTGGTGAGAAACAAACCATTGGTATCGACGTAACAACTGGCAACCTGGTTTGGCAGGATCTGACCGAGATTCTCCCACAAACAAGAACAACCCAGTCACAAGTCGCGGCTGAAGGCGATACACAATTCTTCTTCGATTATAATGCAAACTTCCTTGATGTATTCGTTAACGGTGTTAAGTTAAACCTCAACGAGTATACAGCAACCGACGAGACTTCAATCACACTCGTAGAACCTCTGTTCGAAGGTGATGTTGTTGAATTCCACTCATATGCTGTTGCTGGTGGTGGACTTGGTGTTGTCGAATTCATGGGAGACCTGAAGGACGTAACACTTGGTGCTCTTGCACAGAATGACGTTCTGGTATACAACGGTGCAGGATTCGTTAACCAACAGTCCATGAGTCTGTCTGGTGGAATCACTGCTGCAAGTATTGATGCTGCTGCAATTACTGCAACTGGTGCAATTACTGCAGATTCCGCTGCAATCACTGGTAACGTTTCTGTTGGAAGTCTGACCCTGAATGGCGATGCAGCCGTTTCTGGTTCAATCATTCCATCCGCAGATAACACATACGATCTGGGTTCACCTGATAGAACTTGGAGAGACCTTTATCTTGCTGATGCTTCACTGTATATCGACGGTCAGAAGGTTCTGCACTCTGATAACGATACAATCGTTGTTTCTGCCGATCCTAACCAGAACCTGTCTGTTCAGACAACTGGAACTGGCGACATCGAACTTTCACCTGCATCTGATGTTGGTGGATCAGGAAGCGTACAACTGAAGGGTAACCTGGTTGTTAATACTGGATTCGAGATCACATCTACCGCTGGTGCTGTTAAGTTCAATAGCAACCTTGCTGCAGATGTCATCGAGTCTAAGACCGAAGATACAAACCTCACACTGCGTGGTAACGGTGCTGGCGCTGTTGCTGTTAACGATGACCTGACCGTTATCGGAGACATCACTGCACAGAATCTGACTGCAGATATCGATGCTTCTAACATCACATCTGGTACAGTCGCTACTGCACGCTTGGGCGCTGGAACTGCTGATGGTACTACATTCCTGAGTGGAGATGGTACTTGGAAGGAAGTTGATTCAACCGCACTGAAGGATGACAACGGACAAATCAAGGCACAGGCATCTGCTGCTGGTCTCACTGTTAGTGGAACTCTTGCTGCTGATACTCTTGTCGGCGATCTGGATGTTGCTAACCTCACCGGTATTGTTGATCCTGCAAACCTGGGTACAGGAACTGCAGATGCAACTACATTCCTCAGAGGTGATGGTTCATATGCTGTTGTAGATTCAACATCACTTAAGGCTTCTGCTGGTGGTGCTGTTGTTGCACAAGCAAGTGCTTCTGGTATTACTGTAACAGGCGCTGCAACTGCGGATTCATTCGTAACTGCTGGTGGTCTGGAGATGACCGGTGCTAAGCTGTCTGGTCCTGCTGAGATCGTTCTCGATCCTGCTGGTGACGATGACGCTGCTGGAACACTGAGAATCAAGGGTGATCTGATCGTTGATGGTACAACCACAACAATCAACACTGCAACATTAGATGTAACTGATGCAAACATCACAGTCGCTAAGGGTGCAACTCTTGCTTCTGCTGTTGATGGTGCTGGTCTTACAATCGATGGTGCAAATGCAACATTCGTATATGACTTTGCTAACTCTGCACTGAAGTCAAGTGAGAACATCAACATTGCTGCTGGTAAGGTTTATCAGGTTAACGGCAACGAAGTTCTGACTGCAACTACAGTTCTTGGTAAGTCAATGCCTACAGGCGATGTTGTTGGTTCATCCGACGCACAGACCCTGACAGCTAAGACAATCAGTGGTTCTACAAACGCATTGACCAATATTGCTAATGCTTCACTGGTTAACTCAACAGTTTCCTTCGGTGGTGTCGAACTCGCACTGGGTGCATCTGATGCAACTCCTGCTTTCGATCTTGCTGACGCAACAAACCTGCCTACCACAGCACTGACCGGTACAATCACCAATGCACAACTTGCTGGTGCGATTGCTAACGATAAACTGGCTAATCAGTCCGTTTCCTTCGGTGGTATCTCACTGAATCTTGGCGAGACCGATGCAACTCCTGCATTCGATCTGGTTGATGCAACTGGTTATAAGACTGAGTCACTGGTTGGCACAATTGCTAACGCACAACTCGCAGGTTCTATCCCTAACGATAAACTTGCAAACAGCACAATTTCCGGACATGCACTGGGTACTTCACTCAGCACACTGTCAATGTCCACCGATACACACCTCTCTGGTAGTGCAACCTACAATGGTTCTGGCGCTGCAACATTCGAGGTTAGTATCGATGCAACCGCAACCAACACTGCAAGCACAGTTGTTGCACGCGATGCAAACGGAAACTTCGCTGCTGGTACAATTACTGCAGACCTGGCTGGTAATGCACTTACCGCTGATCATGCAGACGATGCTGATGAAGCAATCAACTCACAGAATGTAAGAATTGATGGCGCTGCTGATGCAGACGCTGCACACTACCTGATGATGTCCTCTAGCGCATCCGGTCAATCCCGTGCGAAGAGTGACGGTAACCTCGTCTACAACCCCGCATCAAATACCCTGACAACAGGAACATTTGTCGGTGCTCTGACAGGTAACGTAACAGGTAATGCTGATACAGCAACACTTGCTGCTGATTCCTCACTGCTCGGTGGAGAGTCTAAGGCATACTACGCAACCGCTGCTGATCTTTCCGCTCTGGAAACCACAGTTGGTGTCGTAACATTCTCCGGTGCATATTCAGATCTGACAGGAACTCCTACGGACATTTCTGCATTCAACAATGATCTGAACTATCTGACCGCTGGCGATCTCATTGGTAGTGCAACTCAGTCTGCAACACTTGATGTTCAGTCTGATAACGTTACCGATACTGAGAGATTCCTGACATTCGTACAAAACGGAACAGGATTCCAAAACGTTGCTACAGATTCCGATCTGAAGTACAATCCTGCTCTTAACAGACTGACCGCTGACTTGTTCAGAGGTGCTGTTGAAGGTAATGTAACTGGTGACCTGACTGGTAATGCTGATACAGCAACAACTGCAACTAACCTTACAGATGCTGCTAACATCAACGCCGGTCTGATCAATCAGGACAGAATCCCTGCAACCCTGAATAAGGACATCAGTGGAACTGCTGCTGAAGCAACTAGACTGGGTGGACAACTTCCTTCCTACTATGCTGTCGCTGCAGATCTGAGTGCTGAGACTGCTGCTAGAACATCTGCTGTTTCTGGTGAAGAAACTGCAAGAATCTCTGCAGACAACGTACTCGATGGTAAGATTGATGATGAGATTGCAAACAGAGCTGCTGCGATTTCCGCAGAAGTAACTGCAAGAAACAATGCAATCACAAATGCAGTCGATGCTGCTACAGCACTGTATGAAGCGGCTGACACTACACTCCAGACCAACATTGATAATGAGGCATCAACTCGTGCTGCTGCTGACACTGCACTGTCTGGAAGACTGGATACCCTTGAGGCTGATCCAACAACCGCAACTGCACTGAGTGCAGAAGCAACAACTAGAGCATCTGCTGATACCGCATTGTCCGGTAGACTCGATGCCCTGGAAGCTGACCCAACATCTGGAACCGCTCTGAGTTCTGAGAGTACTGCTAGAACAAATGCTGACTCAGCATTGTCTGCAAGACTTGATACTCTGGAAGCAGATCCTACAACCGCAAATGCACTGAGTGCAGAAGCAACAACCCGTGCTGCTGCTGACACTGCTCTGTCCGGTAGACTTGATACATTAGAAGCTGATCCTACAACTGGTGCTGCTCTGACTGCAGAAACCAATGCTAGAATCGCTGCTGATGCCCTCAAGTATGACAAGGCAGGTGGTAACATCTCTGGTGACGTAACAATCGCCACAGATAAGATTGTTCTTGGTTCAACTGGTGACGCATCCTTCGCAGGAAACGTTAGCGTTGGTACCACAGCAACTGCAGACGTACACCTTGCTAACAAGAAGTATGTTGACGAGAGAATCGCTTCTGTCGTTGATAATGCTCCAGCCGCTCTCAACACACTGTCTGAGATTGCAACTGCAATGTCTGATGGAAATGATGTTTCTACATCACTGGTCAATCAGATCAGCAATGAAGCAACAACAAGAGCAAATGCTGATGCTGCTGAAGAGACTGCAAGAATCAATGCTGACGACGCACTGTCCGGTAGACTGGATACCCTTGAGGCTGATCCAACTACAGGCGCTGCTCTGACTGCCGAGGCAACCGCCCGTGCAAATGCAGATTCTGCTGAAGCTACAGCTCGTGCTAATGCTGACACCGCTCTGTCTGGAAGACTTGATACTCTGGAAGCAGATCCTACTACAGGTGCTGCACTGAGTGCTGAGGCAACCACAAGACTGAACGCTGATAACGCTCTGTCTGGTAGACTGGATGCTCTGGAACTTGATCCAACAACTGGAACTGCCCTGAGTGCAGAAACAACCGCTAGAACATCTGCTGATACAGCACTTTCTGGCAGACTGGATGCACTGGAAGCAGATCCTACAACCGCAACTGCGCTTTCCGCAGAAGCAACTACTCGTGCAAATGCTGATACAGCACTGTCCGGTAGACTTGATACTCTGGAGTCTGATCCAACAACCGCAACTGCGCTTAGCAACGCAATCGATGCTGAGGTAATTGCAAGAGACGCTGCAATCGCAACTGCATCTGCTGCTCTCTCCGCTGAAATCGATGCTGACATCGCTGCAATTCCTGCATTCGATGATTCACATCTGATGCCTAAGTCTGGTAACACAACTGTTACAGGCGAACTCACCGCTAACAAGTTTATCGGTGCTGTTGATGGTGAAGTTGGTGGCGCTGGTTCCACACCTGCACCTGTAACTGGTACAACTATTACTGCTAACACCAAGTTTGTTGGTGCTCTGGAAGGTAATGCTGATACCGCTACATTGGCTGCAACTGCAACCTATGCAATCAACGCTGGAATCGCAACAACTGCTGATCGTCTGACAACTGCTGTCAACGTTGGTGGTGTACTGTTCGATGGTTCCGCTCCAATCAACCTCCCTGGTGTAAACATCTCTGGTAATCAGAATACCTCCGGTAATGCTGCTACAGCATCTGCCTTGGCATCTGTAATCAACGTCGGTGGTGTTGCATTCGATGGTGGTTCATCAATCGACCTGCCAGGTGTAAACCTCCCAGGTACTCAGGATACTTCAGGTAACGCTGCAACTGCAACATTCGCAACTAATGCGCTTGCTGCAACAACTGCAACCAAACTTGCTGTTCCTGTTAACATTGGTGGCGTATCATTCGATGGTTCTGCATCAATCACTCTGCCAGGTGTCAATGCAACAGGTAATCAGAATACAACAGGTAATGCTGATTCTGCTACCGTTCTCGCAACTGCAAGAACAATCGGTGGTGTATCCTTCGACGGATCTGCATCAATCGATCTGCCTGGTGTAAACGTTGCTGGTAATCAGAACACATCTGGTAATGCTGCATCTGCAACAGTTCTCGCAACCGCAAGAACAATCGGTGGTGTATCCTTCAATGGATCCACAGACATCGATCTGCCTGGTGTAAACACAACAGGTAATCAGGATACAACCGGTAATGCAGCAACTGCATCCGATGCATCCAACCTCGGTGGAAACACTGGTGCATACTATCTGAACTATGCAAACTTCACTAACGTACCCGCTCTGGTCGATAGCCTGGGTCAAGGAACTCTCGTAGTTTCTGATCTTGCTAACGATGCAAACTACGCAACCACATCATACGTCACAACTCAGATTAACAATATCGATAATCTTGAGACTGCTGGCGGTTCAATGTCCGGATTCCTCTCACTGCACGCTGATCCAGCTCTGGATCTTCACGCTGCGACGAAGCGTTATGTCGATAACCAAGACGACCTGCTGGTCAGCAAGTCTGGTGCCGTCATGACTGGTGATCTGGTACTGAATGGTGCTCCTAGCGTAGACAATCAGGCTGCTACTAAGAAGTACACTGATGACAACATCGCAACAAGACTGCCTCTCGCAGGTGGTACACTGACAGGATCCCTGGTACTCGCAGGTGCTCCTAACGCTGACTTCCACGCGGCCAATAAGGGCTACGTTGATAGTGCAATTGCTGCAAGTAGTGCAGGTACAGGCAACTTCGCTGGTATCGTCACTGCAACAACATTTGCAACTGGTGATCTCGGACAGTCAATCATCGTCTCCGGAACATCCATTACTGGACCTTCCTCAATCACAATCGATCCTTCAGGTATCGGTGATAACACTGGCGATGTTTACATTCTGGGTAATCTTGAAGTCAAGGGTACAACAACCACAATCAACTCAACTTCCGTTGAGATTGATGACGTTAACCTCACACTTGCAGGCAATGCAGCAAATGCTTCACAGGCAGATGGTGCTGGTCTGACAGTTGCTGGTGCTAACGCAACCTTCACATACGATTCTTCTGACGACAGATGGATCTCCAACAAGGCAATGCAGGCATCCGAATTTGTTGGTAACGTAACTGGTAACGTAACTGGTGATGTAACTGGTGCTAGCGTAATTTCTGGCACAAACGTCACAAGTACAACTGCTGAACTGGGTGCTCTGAAGGTTGGTACGGGTACAACATATACTTCCGACGTTGTTGTCGAAGGTACAATGCGTGTCACCGGTCAACTGGACATCGGTACTGGAACGATCACCATCAATCCAGATACTGACGAGATCGACCTGAACGGTACTGTCATGACCAAGGCTGGTGATGGCGAGATCGAATTCAAGGATCGTCTGGGCAACAGAAAGAGAGTTAAGACCATTGCGACTGAACTTCTCACCAATGATGACGACGTAACTTCTAAGAAGTTCGTTGATAATCAAATCGCTGCTGTTAATGCTGCCAAACTGAGTAAGGATGGTGGTACACTGACTGGTGATCTGATCCTGAAAGGTGCTCCTACTCAGGACAATGAAGCTTCAACCAAGAAGTACGTTGATGACGTTGCACAAGGTAAGGCGGATGTTTCATTCGTCAATACTCAACTGGCTGATAAGGCAGATACAACCTACGTCAATGCACAAGTTGCGACTAAGGTTGATGCTGATCATGTTGCTGCACAAATTGCTGCCATTGATAACTCCGGTCTCCTCGCGAAGACTGGCGGTACAATGTCTGGAACACTGACACTTGCTAGTGATCCTCAGACTAACATGGAGGCTGCAACCAAGCAGTATGTTGATAATGCAACACCTGATCTGACCAGTCGTCTCGCGACAACTGGTGGAACAATGACCGGTCCTATTGTCCTTGGAGAACCATCGACATTGGCGGCTACTGTACAGAACGCTACACATGCTGGTGCAAGAAATACTGAAATCATTAATGGTTTCGGTGGATCTATCAAGTCTATCGTTGTAAGCACTGGAGAAGGTAATGGAGCGGTTAACTATAGTGGTATCTGGTATATCAAGATTGATAACTCTCTCTATACTGATGCTTCGAATTGTATCTTTACCTACACAGGTGATGAGGGATACTTTGATGAAGGACCAAAAGCTGTAAACAGCAACTACAATGATGCAGGAAGAGTTGGATCTGGCGGTGATCTTATCCTCACATTTATCGATCCAGTTCCTTTCACATCTACGGTTAGTGTTGCTCTTGGAGCAAGAAACTGGTGTACTGTTAACTACATTGATCCAAATGGTGCAGTTTCTTCAATCGGTGTTGACGGTTCCGCGACCTTCACAGGTAACGTAACTGCTTCAACTCTGCCAACTGACGCGGCTCATCTGGCTAACAAGTCATATGTTGACGCTCAGGTTGCAAGTGCTTCACCTGATCTGTCAAGTCGCCTCGCGACAACTGGCGGAACACTGACAGGCGATCTGGATATGGGATCCAATAAGATCACATACTCCAACGTCTACATGACCGAGGCAGATCTGCCAAGCGCATCCGCTTATCACGGTATGTTCGCACACGTCCACACAACCGGCGCTGGTTATTATGCACACGCAGGTCAGTGGATCAAACTGCAGAATGAAGGTGCAAGAGTCGTTCTTCCTTCCGGAAGCAATGGAACTCCTGAACTGACATTCGCTGCAGACTCAGATACAGGACTCAGATGCCCAGCACCTGGTGAAGTATCTGTCGTCTGTGATGGTGCTCAGGCTGCGAAGATCAATAGCGCAGGTGTTGAAGCACAAAACTTCAACGCAACATCTGACATCACACTCAAGCAGGACATCTCCATCATCGACAACGCGATGGAAATGATCCAAAATCTTGAGGGTATCAACTGGAGTTGGAAGAACAACGGCAAGGCAGCAATGGGCGTTTCCGCTCAGAATGTCGAGCAAGTTGCTCCACAACTGGTTGGTCAAGGTGAGTACAAGTCCGTTAACTATAACGGTCTGGTCGGTATCCTGATCGAGGCTGTCAAGTCTCTGAAGGAAGAAATCGACGAACTCAAGAAGTGATTCTTGATCTCATCTGAATAACTTTACGGGGGACGAAAGTCCCCCTTTTTTTATGAATAAATAATCAATAAAGTTCTAATCATAATGTCTCAAACAAGAGTACAACTTATTGGTGATTCATTTGATAACGGTGCAAACTTTGCTGGAGTTGTTACCGCTACAGATTTCAAGAAGTCTGACGGTTCTACTATTGAATCTGGCGGAGGTGGGGTTGGAATTGCCCTGTCGTCTCACCCACAATCTGCATTAAAGCATGTATTTAAGACACCAAAAATCCTAGAAGTTCCCCCATCAGCATTTGAAACTATTGAATCTGACGAAGAGCATGGATATATTGCGTTCACTCTTGCAAAAGATATTCACGTTGGTCCAAATGCAATTCTCACGATTGCGGATGATACTGTTATGAGAACAAATACACTTGGTATTTTTACATAAATAGAATATAAGGAGTTTTCATACTAATGTCAGAAATTAGAGTTAATAAAATAGTTGACGAACCAGGCACAGGTGCTGTTGAACTGAAAGAAGGTGCAACACTTCCTGCCGGTAAGACTCTGAGTGGAGATGGTGACATCAACATCACTGGAAATGCTACGATTGGGGGACTCTTAACATATGAAGATGTCACCAATATTGATGCTGTTGGACTGATTACCGCAAGAAGTGGTATTCAAGTTCTTGCAGGCATTTCAACATTTAGGGGAGCTCACTTTGATGGAGGAAACTTAATCAAAGAGACATTTAACTTCTCTGCATTAGATTTCAATACTGATAATCAAATCGACTTAGATACTGGAATGGTTGATTATCGTAGCAATACATTAGGATCGACTACATCACTCAATTTGTATTGTGCAATGGGTGTGAATAATAAAATGTCTGCCGGAGAGGCAATCACAGTCAATGCAATTACTGCTGTAGATAATGCAAGTTATTACATCAATGGTCTCACGATTGATGGTGGATCCGCAGAAACAATTAACTGGGTTAACGGTGCTCCAACTGATGGTGGATCAAGTGGCGTTGACATTTATACATTCACCATTTTGAAGACTGGAGATGCTGAATTTCTAGTCATTGGTAATCAGACAAAAACGTCGTAAGACTAAATAACTTAAGGAAACCCCCTACACATTCAGAAATATGTCGTTCAAAATTTCCGATGAAGTAATCATTGATGCAAGTCGTAATCTTGCCAATGTTGGAATCATTACTGCAACAGATTTTAGAAAAGCAGATGGATCTTCTATCGGCGGCGGTCTTGCAAATGATGATGTTAATGAAGGATATATCATCACCAATCCCAAGGTTCTTAACTCAAGTGTAACTCTTCCAGCAGGTACTAATAGTGCTCTCTATGGACCAGAAGTTACCATTGGAGAGTCCACAGTCATCACACTCGATGATGATGCTTCCTTAATTATTACCTGATTCAACATTCACTCTCACCTATCCACTAATAAAAGGAATATAAAAAATGTCACAGTTAAATGTAAATTTAATTAAGAATAAGGCCGGCAATGGTGGTCCAACACTTGAAGCACTGACTGTTACGAATGACTCAGTTCTTTCTGGCGTTCGTTTTACTGCTGGTCAACTTTGTGAGAGTGTTAATGTTGTTGCGGGAACGCTTGGTTCTGCTTCTGACATCGATCTTTCTAATGGAATGATTCATTACTTCACAACACAAGAAGCCGCACAAGCAATTCCAAACTTATCGGTATCTGGTAAGAGTGTGAATCAAATCATGGCAGTTGGAGAAGCAATCTCAGTTGTCATTATGTTGACAGCATCAGCATCTGGGTATATGTCATCAATGACAATCGACGGTACATCGGTCACACCAATGTGGAGTGGTGGTATTGCTCCATCAGAAGGTGGTGCATCAGGTATCGATGTTTATACACTGCAAGTAATCAAGACAGCAGACAGCACATATACAGTTCTCGCAAATTCATCTAACTTCGCTTGATATAGGAGATAAAAAACATGTTCGACAATAAATGGCAAAAGAAAGAAATGCCACTGGTTAGTCTCATTGGAATGGGTGGTGGTATTGCATCACCTGCTTTTTTAGCTTCTATCGTTCTGAATATACTCAAACCAACCGTATTTTCTCCTGCAGATGATACTGGAGTTCCTGATTTTGATTTCACTGGACAATCAAGTGCAATTACGAGTGTTGATGTTGTGCTCGGTGGTGATAGTTTATCAGCACCAGAAGATAATTTCTGGCGTGCAGTTACTTATGGTGATGGCAAGTTTGTTGCTATTTCAATGAATGGAACCAACCAGGTCATGCACTCCTCTGATGGCATTAACTGGTCATCAGCATCGGCACCATCTGGTAGTTGGCGTTCGATCACTTATGGTAACGGTAAATTTGTTGCCGTAGGACGGAGTGGAACTAACCATGCAATGTATTCTAGTGATGGTATTAATTGGTCGGCAGCATCCGTACCGGAACAGAATAGTTTCGACGAAGTTACTTATGGTAACGGTAAATTTGTTGCCATTGCATACAATGGAACCAATCGTGTGATGTATTCGAGTGATGGGATTAACTGGTCATCAACATCGGCAGCACAAAATATTGAGTGGTATTCTGTTGCCTACGGCAATGGCAAATTTGTTGCTGTTGGAGGCACTGGAACTAATCGTGTGATGTATTCTAGTGATGGTATTAACTGGTCATCAGGCGTTCCGGCAGAAGATGCTACTTGGATGTCAATTACTTATGGCAATGGTATCTTTGTAGCTGTTGCACAAACTGGAACTAATCGTGTGATGTATTCTAGTGATGGCGAGAACTGGTCATCAGCATCACCAGCAGAAGATAACCAATGGCAATCAGTTACCTATGGCAATGGTATCTTTGTAGCTGTTGCACAAAATGGAACTAACCGGGTGATGTATTCCTCTGATGGTGAGAACTGGTCATCAGCATCAGCAGAAGATAACCAATGGCAATCAGTCATTTATGGCGGAGATAAATTTGTTGCTGTTGCATACTATGGACCCAATCATATAATGTATTCCCATAATGGTACTGTCTGGAGTGGAAATCTTACAGAACTCACTCTCACAGACGACACAGTATCGAAAGTATCTGATGGAACTACTATTGGTGGAATATCAATCGATGAGGTTCTGACTATTGGTGAGACAGTTCAGGCTGATACTGCTATTTCTAGCACAGTTACCATTCCAGTATTCAGTACAACAACTTATAGTGGTACTGGCAGCACAATGTCAATCTCTACAGGCATTGATTTAACAACAAAAGGTATGTTATGGTTCAAGGGTAGAGGTGGATCAGGATATCAGACAAATTCACATGTAAGCTTCTTATTTGATTCCGAACGAAATGATTATGGTTCATATTTGGGGACTCACGGTGACGATGGCAATGGAGATTTTGCATCATATGGATGGGCACCACAACCATCTGCAGATGGAACTATTAGCAATCTTCAAGCCAATTTGATTCATAGTAATGTTGATTGGGTTAATTGGGCTTTCCGTGCGGCACCTGGATTTTTTGATGTTGTAACTTATGACGGCGACCCAAATGGTGCCTATGTTCCACAAACTATTTCACATAATCTTGGCACTACCCCAGGAATGATAATAATCAAAGCCTATTCACATCATGGTATAGATTGGATTGTTTATCATAAAGAACTTGGAGCAACACAATATCTGTATCTTAATTATGGTCAGCAGGCAGCCTCTTCAACAAATATATTCAACGACACAGAACCTACGGATAGTGAGTTCACAGTTGGAGCTTATTCTGCCGCAACAAATAATAATGGTAGGAGTTATGTTGCCTACCTCTTTGCTGATGACACACCTGGTCTGATTAAGTGCGGAGGTTATTCGGCTACTGGTACTAACAATACTCAATCCATTAACTTTGGGTTTAGACCTGGTTGGCTTATGCTAAAGATGACTTCAAATAATGAAAACTATTTAAGTTCTTGGCTTATGGTGGATAGTGAACGTGGGACTGCAAGACCAGTTCTGGCTGATACTAATCAAGCCGAAATCGATCTAACCGGTATTGTTTTTACAGATACCGGAATGGATGTGACTGGGTGGATGAACAGAGACGGTTGGGAATATGTCTACGTCGCCATTGCAGAAAATTCAGACGCGGATATTACTACTCAATCAACTGCATCAGGAACAGTATCAGCATCTACAGGTAATACTGTTACTCTATCAGATGTATCGGGTACATGGTCAACTGGAATGAAGGTTCAGGGTACAGACTCTGACACCAAAGACAATCCAGATCCAATCAAAGTTGAGGATGTTTCATTGACATCTTCTGCACCAACTGCAGAGAGAAATGTTAGCACTTGGGGTGATGCGGTATGGGAGATTGCGACTGATGAGAACTTCACACAAAATGTACAGACCGCAACTACTGCACTTTCAGCAACTGGTACACAAGCAGGTCCAAGTTTCACATTAGAAAGAGAAACTGGATATTATACTAGAACTAAGTACACTGCACTGGGTCAAGAATCTGAGTGGTCTGATGTGACTTACTTTGTAACTAGAGCACGTTATGTTGATTCATTCTGGATTAATACATTTAACCATAATGGATGGAACTATGAATATACAGAAGGTTTAGACAGTGATGATAATGGAAATGTATACGTTATATCAATTAGATATAGTGCTGGCGGCAGTGGATACAAGGGAATGTCATTGGTTAAACTAGATCCAAATGGTGACATCCAATGGCAAAAGTATTTGACATATAATATTCCAGGTGATAGAACTTACCCACTTGAAAGTAGAACTGTTTCCGTTACCCCAGATGGATCTGAAATATTTGTAACAGCACAGGGCGATTTGGGAATGCTTGTCTGTAAATTTAATTCTGATGGAGATCTTCAATGGACCAAGAAGTTGGGTGGAGTAAATTCAAATAATTTCTCATATGGAACTACCTTAACATCTTCTGGTGAATTGGTAATGTTCGGTAGAGACTACGAAAATCCTGGGTCACATACATTTGTAACTCAAATTTCTAATACTGGATCACAAACTTTTTATTCATCAATTGGAAGAACAAGTGGTGATACAACGGATTTGGTTTATACCTGCGAACCTTTTGTTGACACTGATGATAATATCCACTTCGTTATCAACTCTTGGAATGGATCGAAGCGCACACCTGGTGTTGTAAAGTATGATTCATCTGGCGTATTACAAAGTGTCAGTGACTTCAACAGCACTGTTGATAATAGTATTGCTGATGAAGACCAGTTCGGCGATATAGCTGTTGATGGTTCTGGCAACAAATATATTACTTATAGACGTGATGCAACTGCGACTCATGTTAGTGGAATGAGAAGTGGTTTACTTAAATTAAATTCTTCTGATGAAATTCAGTGGCAAAGTGAGATTAGTGGTCCCGACCCCATTTATCCCCTGCAGGTTAATATTGATTCTTCTGGAGATATAGTCAGCGCCTTCCAGGATAGAAGAACCAATAGTGCTATTATTATTACTAAGCATACATCAGATGGAACACTGGTGTGGAAGAGATCATTTAGACATACCAGTAGGGAAATCAACCCTAATGCTGAAGTAAGAATCAATAGAAATGATAATATCCTACTCAATTCTCACATTTATGGTGATGTAAAAACTATTGTATGTCAATTCCCTTCAGATGGATCTTTGACGGGCAGTTATATGGCTACGGTTGGTTATTTCAATTGGGAAGATGCGACTCATATTACTGTGTCTAGTTCCACCGCATATTTTAAGAATGGATCCTCTATCTATAGTGCCAAGAGTACATCTATGTCCATGTCATCCTTCTCAAACACAAATACAGGAGATAATATTCTTACTGTAAATAAAATTGACATACCAACTCCTTGATCTACATTATTAAATAAAAACCACTCAAAAAAGTGGCACACAAGACCTCTGCCAGTTCTGGTGGGGGTCTTATTATATCCGGGTATAAATGACACGTCAATGACTGCTACCGAGAAACTGATCTTTATTGCTTCATTTGTGTGGATGCTCAACTGGGGTACAAGAGTCACCTCTGTTGTAATTCAAGCACTCTCTTGACACCCTTTTACTTTCCTGATACAATAACCTTTGTGGAGGTTCAAAGACATTATGGCTAAAACTGAGATTCTCTTTGTAAAACCAAAGTCCCGTAAAGCTAAGAATCGCTTTGCAAATGAAATGCATTCTTTACATGGATGTCGTGTAGAGAAACGTGAGAGTGGTAAAATCTTCCTTGCATCTATTAGTGGTAAATACTTCTTTTGGATGAATGAAAATGCTGATGATCATTGGGATCTTGTCAAATGATTGAACTTATTGCCTTTTCAACTATTACTTGTTCGAAGTTAAATAGTATGGTTTCTCGAATTTCTCTTCAAGAAAATTTAACCGATCAGCAAAAAGTAGAGATCTATTCAGAACTTCG
>Ga0208763_1000127_pt1 | contig 17104 bp, 14 predicted proteins | sample ETNtaG_20_FD_185756 | JGI IMG/M metagenome (GOLD analysis project Ga0208763, IMG submission 185756) | Marine microbial and viral communities from oxygen minimum zone, Eastern Pacific Ocean - ETNP201306PF45B (SPAdes) (version 2) | ecosystem: Environmental > Aquatic > Marine > Oceanic ... | reverse complement strand
TAAAAGATGAAAATGGTGTATTTACAGTAACTACAAATAAAGGAACAAAGCATCAAGCTCCTGTTGTAGCTATTGCTGGCGGATTAGGTAGTTTCGAACCAAGAAAACCTAAATTAGAAAATTTAGAAAATTTTGAAGATAATGGTATTGAATATATAATAAAAGATCCTGAAATATATCGTAATAAAAAAGTTGTAATTGCTGGAGGGGGAGATTCTGCTCTTGATTGGAGTATTTTTTTAGCAAATATTAATGCTGATGTAACACTAGTGCATAGAAGAAATGAATTTAGAGGAGCGCTAGACTCAGTTGAAAAAGTTAGAGATTTAAAAAATCAAAATAAGATAAATATTATTACTCCTGCAGAAATAGTTAAACTAAACGGAGATAAAAAATTAAAAAGTGTGACAGTATCTCATAATGATAAACAACACGAAATAGAAGTTGATCATTTTATTCCGCTATTTGGATTATCTCCAAAGCTAGGACCAATTGCTGAGTGGGGCTTAGAAATTGAAAAAAATGCTATAAAAGTTGATACTTTTGATTATCAAACTAACATTCCAGGAATTTTTGCTATTGGAGATATTAATACATATCCAGGCAAATTAAAACTTATTTTATGTGGATTTCATGAAGCAACCCTGATGTGTCAGTCCGCCTATCAAATAATTAATCCAGGTAAAAAACATGTGTTAAAATATACTACTGTAACTGGTATTGATGGATTTGATGGTTCTCGAAAAGAAGCTCCTAAAGCAGTTGTACAGGCTATAAATGAATAATTCCCTTAATGTCAGATATTCAACTTAAAATAACTGATCGTGATGGTAAAACTCATAATGTTATTGCTCCTGTTGATATGGCAATGAATATTATGGAAGTTATTAGATCATATGAACTTGCTCCTGAAGGAACAATAGGTGTCTGTGGGGGAATGGCAATGTGTGCTTCATGCCAATGCTACATAAATTCAAATCATAGCTTACCTGAAATGGAAGATGAAGAAGAGGCCATGTTATCTGAAGCCTTTAACGTAACTGAAAGTAGTAGACTTGGATGTCAAATTCAAGTAACAAATGAGATTGATGGTCTAGAAATAACTATTGCCCCTGAAGAATAAACTAAAGCTCTAAAGCTTTTTTAACATTGTTATCCATTAAATGTTGTTTAGGATCTTCTAAACATTCTTTTACCCTACACAAAAATCCTACCGATGACTTACCATCAATTATTCTATGATCATATGATAGTGCTACATACATAATTGGCCTTACATGAACCTCCCCATTAATTGCAATAGGTCTTTCGACAATATTATGCATACCTAAAATAGCACTTTGTGGTGGGTTAATAATTGGTGTTGACAACATTGATCCAAAAACACCTCCATTTGTAATTGTAAATGTACCTCCTAACATTTCGTCAACTGTTATTTTACCATCTCTTGCTTTAATGGCTAAACGCTTAATTTCACTTTCAATGTCTTTAAAAGTTAGCTCTTGTGCATTACGAACTACAGGAACCATTAATCCTTTAGGGGCACTTACTGCAATACCAATATCCATATAGTTGAAATGAACTATATTTTCTCCTTCAATCATTGCGTTTACATCTGGAAATTCTAACAAAGCCTGTGTAACTGCTTTTGTAAAAAATGACATAAATCCTAAATTTATTTCATGTTTTTCTATAAATTTTTGTTTGAATTCAGATCTTAATTCCATAATTGCCGACATATCAACTTCATTAAAAGTTGTAAGCATGGCAGTTTCATTCTTAACTGCTACAAGTCGAGTTGCAATCTTTCTTCTAAGCGATGACATCTTTTTTGATTTATAATCTCTTCCCTTAACATTAGAGGAAGAATTCATCATTTCTAAAACGTCATTCTTAGTTATTTTACCATCTTCGCCACTTCCCTTAACATGATTTTGATCTAAATTATTTTTCTTAATAATTGCATCTGCCAGTGGAGTTAACTTAACTTGTTTATTAGTTTTTTCTTCTACTTTTTTCACAGAGGAGATGCTGTCATTTTGATTAGTCTTTTTTGAAGATGTTGATGGTTGAGAACCTTTAGTATCAATTAAACAAACGACATCACCCACAGCAACTGTTTCACCTTCAGCAACAACAATTTTAATTTTACCACTTTGCTCAGCAGGTAATTCTAGAGTTGCTTTATCTGAATCAATTTCTGCAATAGCTTGATCTTTTTCTACATAATCACCATCTTCAACAAGCCATTCAGCAATTTCAACTTCAGAAATTGACTCTCCAGGGCTAGGAACTAACATTTCTAATAACATGTTATATTATTTAAATAATGTACAAAAATATGATATTGTTATTTAATATTATTAAAAACGCTATCAATTATTACTTGTTGTTTCTGCTGTGAATCTTTAGTAGAACCGCTAGCTGTTGCAGCACTTTCATCTCTACTAATTAGTTGAATATTATAATCTCTTAATTTTGGAAGAATAAATGACCATGCCCCCATATTTTCTGGTTCTTCTTGAACCCAATACATTTCAGATTTATTATATTTTTTATAAAGTTTATCGATAAAATCAGTATTTAAAGGAAATAACTGCTCTACTCTAATTATTGCAACATTTTTATTTTTTATTTCTTTTCTTTTCTGATCTATTTCGTAATAAATTTTACCTGAACATAAAACAATACGTTTGACATCATTTGAATTAATGTTAGAGTCATCAATAGTATCCATGAAAGTTCCCGTTGAAAATTCATCTAAACTTGAAATACATTTTGGATGTCTTAATAAACTTTTTGGAGTCATAACAATCAGAGGTTTTCTATAACTTCTTTTTAATTGTCTTCTTAGTACATGAAAAAAATTTGCTGGAGTAGTACAATTTACAATCTGCATATTATATTGAGCACAGAGCTGTAAATACCTTTCCAAACGAGCTGATGAATGTTCAGCGCCTTGCCCCTCATATCCATGAGGCAATAACATAACTAAACCACTTTGAACCTTCCATTTATCTTCGGCACAACTTATAAATTGATCAATCATAATTTGTGCTCCATTACTAAAATCTCCAAATTGAGCCTCCCAAATAGTTAAAGTATTTGGTGTTGTAATCGAATAACCATAATCAAAACCTAGTACGCCATATTCTGAAAGTAAAGAATTAAATATATTAAAATCCGTATTAGAATCTATTTGATTTAATAACGAGATTTCATTTTCAGATTTTTCCTCTTTTATAATAGCATGTCTATGTGAAAAAGTTCCTCTTTCTGAATCTTGACCACTGATTCTAATTGGAAATCCTTCTTGAATTAATGTAGCATATGCAAGAAGTTCTCCCATTGACCAATCTAATTGGTCATTTTCAATCATTTTTTTTCTATTATCAAGTAGTTTTTGAGTTTTCTTAAATAATAAGCTCTTTTCTTTAACAGTATATAAAACCTTAGACAAGTCTATTAGTTTTGATTTATTAAATGTAGTGTCAGTATTATAAAAGTCAATCTTTGTAGAACGCTTAACCCCATTCCATTCATCTTCCAAAAATGGAGTGATTTTAGCTTTTTTAATTTCTTGAGATTCATCAAAGCGTATTTCTAACAAACTTTTAAATTCAATATCAGCAGCATCAATTTCAGAGTTATCAAGAACATTTTCATCAATTAACTTGGCTTTGTATATCTCCCTAGGATTGGGATGTTTGGAAATTATATTGTAAAGTTTAGGTTGTGTAAACCTTGGCTCATCTCCTTCATTATGACCATATTTTCTGTAGCATAATAAATCAATAAATACATCCCTATTAAACTTTTGTCTGTACTCAGAAGCAATTTTTAAAGTATGAGCTACAGCTTCTATATCATCTCCATTTACATGAAATACTGGGCACAATGTAACTTTGGCTATATCAGTGCAATATGTACTTGATCTTGCGTCAAGATAATTAGTTGTAAATCCAACTTGATTATTAATAACAATATGTATAGTCCCTCCATTTTGGTACCCTTTCAATTGTGCCATCTGTATAACTTCATATACCACTCCTTGAGCGGCAATTGCAGCATCACCATGAATAAGAATTGGAACTATTTTATTATGATCTCCATTATATTGAGTGTCAATTTTTGCTCTAGTTATTCCTTCAACTACTGGATCAACAGCTTCTAAATGAGATGGGTTTGGAGACAAAGTAAGTTTAACGTTATTACCATTTGTACATTTTTGAGTAGAGGTGAAACCTAAATGATATTTTACATCTCCTGCAATTAAATCATCTTCATACAATTTCCCCTCAAACTCTGAAAAAATTTCTTTATACGTTTTATTAAAAATATTAGCTAAAACATTTAATCTACCCCTGTGTGCCATTCCCATAACAAATTCTTCAACACCAAGAGATGCACTATGTTCAATTAAGGTATCAAGAGCTGGTATTAATGATTCAGCCCCTTCTAATGAAAATCTTTTTTGGCCAACAAACTTTTTATGTAGAAAACCTTCAAATGCCACTGCCTGAGTTACTTTATGAAGTAAATGTTTTTTTTGAGTAGCAGAAAAATTTGGTGTATTGGAATTCTCATGAAGTTTATTAATCATCCATTTTAATCTTTCTGGATCTCTCATATACATAAACTCAACACCTATTGATTGACAGTAAACAATATTTAAATGATGAATTATATCTGAAAGTTTACTTGGCCCAATTCCAATTTCATTACCTGCCTGGAAAATAGCATCCATATCAGATTTATCTAAACCAAAATTAGAAATGTCTAAACTTGGCTTATGCTTTCTTCTTTCTCTAACGGGATTAGTTAAAGTAAATAAATGCCCACGTGATCTGTAAGCATCAATAAGTGTTATGACCTTAAATTCTTTAGGAACATCATTGCCTTTAATATCAATATCATATGATTCTTGAGCAAAATCAAAACCTTGAAAAAAATGCTTCCATTCTTTATCGAGTTCTGGGTTGTTTGAGAGGTATTGTTGATACATCTCTTCAATCATATTTATGTGTGAAGCACCTAGGAAAGAAAATTTATCCATTTAATACCCTTAAATAATATGTAAATCTATCTAATTTTATTTAATTATTGTAGGATTTACCACACTTTAAACCTCTCTTTTATCAAGTAGTTCTACAAAATAATTGAGAGCATCTTTTTTAGTAGTAGAAATTTTGTTTAAACAATGTATTGCATTATGATGATAGCTATCAATTTTTTTCTTTGTTATATTAACAATATTTAAATTGTTAAAAATAGCTTTAACTTTTTCAATTTTATTTACCCCATCCATTTCATTTTGCGAGTATAATGTTATTAACTCATCTTTTTGATTCTCATTTGCAAGTTGTAGAGATTTTAGATATAAAAAAGTTTTTTTATTTGCTATAATATCACCTCCCACCTTTTTCCCAAACTTTGTTGAATCACCATATAAATCAAGTAAATCATCTTGAAGCTGAAAAGCAATCCCAAGATTTATTCCAAACTTATAAATCAGTTTTTGGTCTGAAGTGTTTGCCCCTCCAATAAGGGCACCTATTTCAAATGAAGAAGCAAATAAAGCAGAAGTCTTTTTTTCAATCATTATTAAATAATCATCAATACTTATATTTTTAGTTGTTTCGAAATCCATATCCATTTGCTGACCTTCACAAACAATCATAGCTGCATTTGAAAACCTATCAATTACTTTATTTCTAGTTTTTGAATTAATATCAGAAAGCATCATATAAGACTTTACTAAGAGAGCATCGCCAGAAAGTATAGCAATATTATCATCCCATTTTTCATGAACAGTTTCTGAATTTCTTCTTAATGAGGCTTTATCCATAATATCATCATGAATTAAAGTGAAATTATGAAACATTTCAATAGCTAGTGCAGCACTTAAAGCCTGTGTATAGTCTTTGTTATAAAGATTATGAGCAATTAACAAGGCTATTGACCTTATTCTTTTTGCATCAAGAGAGAGAATATATTTAATTGGCTCATATAAGTTTTTTGGAGTAGATGGAAAATCTATTTTTTGAAGAGATTCTTCAATAATATCTTTAAACCTTATAATGTCTTTCATTAATTTGCTAATCCAATTAAATACTCGCCATATCCACTTTTAATTAAAGGATTTGCCAACTTAATTAATTGTTCTTTATTTATAAAGCCACTAAAAAAAGCAGCTTCCTCAATACAACCTATCTTTCTTCCTTGTCTTTCTTCAATAACTTGTACATACTGATTTGCTTGCATTAATGATTTTATTGTTCCAGTATCTAACCAAACAGAACCCTTTGATAATATTTTAACTTCTAATTTAGATTTCTCTAAATAATGTTTATTTACATCTGTAATTTCAAACTCACCTCTAGCTGAAGGCTTAATTCCTTTTGCTACATCAATCACTGAATTGTCATAATAATAAAGACCCGGAACGGCATAATTAGATTTTGGATTTTTAGGTTTTTCTTCTATTGAAATAGCTTTGTTATTGGTATCAAATTCAACAACACCATATCTTTCAGGGTCCTGAACATGATACCCAAAAATTATACCGCCATTTATATTATTACAATCTGATAACATTTTAATTTTCATTTGAAAAATATTATCTCCTAAAATTAAACACACTTCGTCTTTACCAATAAAATCCTCTCCAATGATAAATGCTTGAGCTAACCCATTTGGCTCATGTTGAACTTCATAAGAAAAACTACACCCTAAATGACTTCCATCTCCTAATAATTTCTGAAAAATCGGTAAATCATGAGGAGTAGAAATTATTAATATTTCATTAATGCCAGAATATAATAAAGTAGATAAAGGATAATATATCATAGGTTTATCATAAATTGGTATCATCTGCTTACTCATTGCTAGAGTTAATGGATGAAGCCTTGTTCCCGCACCTCCTGCTAGAATTATTCCTTTCATTTTATTTTATTTTTTTGGAAGAGTTTACTAATGATTTTTCAAACGTCAATAAAAGTGCTGGCAATAATAATAAATTTGACAGCATTGCCACTAATAAAGTTATTGACACCAATAATCCCAAAGCAACGGTTCCTCCAAAATCTGATGCTATAAATATAAAAAATCCAAAGAACAATACAATTGATGTATATAACATACTAACTCCTGTTTCTTTTAAAGCAGAATAAACCGATTTCTTAATAGAGCCATTTGTATCTAGAAGCTCTTGTCTATATTTTGCTAAATAATGAATTGTATCGTCAACAGAAATACCAAATGCAATACTAAACACTAAAATTGTAGATGGTTTTAATGGGATTCCAAAAAGACCCATTATTGCACCAGTGACAAGTAAAGGGATAATATTTGGAACTAAAGAAATCAAAACCATTTTAGATGATGAAAACATCCATGCCATAAAAAACGATATTAAAACAATTACAAGAAATAGGCTTATAAATAAATTCTGAAGCAGAAACTTTGCTCCTGTTAATAAAACTTTTGTAGTTCCAGTTATGATTACCTCATATTTATCAGAATCAAAAATAGCAGCAATCTTAGGTTTAAGATCTAGCATAATCTCGTCCATCTTATTAGCACTAATATCTTTTATGCGCAGACTTATTCTTGCTTCTTGATTTAATGAATCAATAAGCATATTTCGCATATCAATATTTGAATTTGTGTTTGTAATATAATTAGTAAGAAATATTTGCTCTTGATTATTAGGGAGATTATAATATGAAGTGTCATTATTATAATATACTTGTTTGGTATACTTAATAAAATCCAAGTAAGATGACGGTTGTGAAAATTCAGGATATGATTTAAGTAAATATGATAATTCATCAATTTTTTTCAAATTATAAGACTTAAACAAACCATTTTTCTTATTTGTATTTACTAAAATCTCTAATGGAAGAACACCACCATAGTTATCTTCAAAAAATTTAAGATCTTTATATAGCTCCCCTTTTTTATTAAAATCTTCACTTAGATTTCCAGTAAAATTCATTTTTGTTAATCCATAAAATGATATTAATAAAATAATAACTGTGAATCTATATATTATAGATCTTCTATGTTTTACTAAAAACAATAAATAACCAACCATTGCTAAAACCCATTTTCTATCTAAATGTTTAGTGTGATTTTTTCTTGGAGGCGGAAAAAACGAAAAGAAAATAGGTATTAAAAATAATGACAAGAAATAAATAACTAAAATATTAATCGAAGCTATAAGGCCAAATTCTTGTAAAGATTGACTATTGGTTAATAAGAAAGCAGCAAATCCAGTAGCAGTTGTAATATTTGTTAGTAATGTAATATTACCAATCTTACTTATCATTACTCTTAAGGATTTTTCTTTATTTCTATTTTTCCTATACTCATTATGAAATTTATTAATAAGAAAAATGCAGTTTGGTATACCAATAACAATTAAAACAGGAGGAACTAGTGCGGTTAGTAATGTTATGTTGTAATTAAAAATTTCCACAAAACCAAAAGACCAAATAACTCCTAATACAACTACAATTAAAGAAATTAACATTGCCTTAAATGATCGGAAAAAAAGATATAAAATAAAAGATGTTATAAAGAGTGTAAGAAATATAAATAAACTAATTTCAGATTGTAGTATTACAGAATTAACACTTCGCATATATGGCATTCCTGAATAATGTATTTTAACACCATATCTCTCGGCATATGTTTCAACAAGCTCCTTTGCTGAAAAAACAAGCTCGTCTCTGTTCTTTGAGCGAACAATATCTTCATCTAAATCAATTAAAATTAAGGGATAATTATAATTTACAATCCCACTGTAAAAACTCTGCTTGCTAAGAACATCTAAGAGTGAGTCTAATAAATTTTGAGACGATATGTTTTCAGGAAACCATGAAGAAATGTCGAACCGTTTTTCTTCTGTGTTTTTTTCTAATTTAGACAGTCTATTGACAGAAAAAATATTATTGACACCATCTATACTATCAATTTTATTACATATTGAATTCCAAAAATTAAACCTTTCAACTGAATAAAATTCTGGATCAGAAATCGCAATAGCTATTACATGATTTTCTCCATATTTTTTTTGGAAATTTTCATTGTCAATATATTCCTTATGAGATGACGGTAAAATTTTAGCTCTGTCAACAGACAATTGAACATTAACTGAATGTTGTGCTATAAAAAAAGTTAATACAGCTATAATAGCTATTATTAAAAAACGAAATTTTAAAATAAAAACCGCTAACTTATCCCACATTATATTCTCTTAGCATTAAAGATAAATTGGGGTAATTAAACTTGCATTATATCAGATTCCTTTGAAGAGAAAATACTATCAATTTTTGTAGTAAATTCGTTTGTAATATTTTGGACACTTTCTTCGGCATCTCTAATTATATCTTCTGAAACTCCTTCTTTTCCTATTCTTTTAAGTTCGTCATTAGATTTTTGCCTAACATTTCTGCAACTAATTTTAGATTTTTCAATTTCTATTTTAACTTGCTTGACTAAGTCTCTTCTTCTTTCCTCTGTAAGTGGAGGCACATTGATAATTACTTTTTCTCCATTATTTGAAGGATTAAAACCAAGTTGTGCATCTACAATTGCTTGCTCTATTTCAGTAATCATGTTTTTATCAAAAGGTTGTATAGAAATAGTTTGAGAATCAGGTGTAGTAATATTTGCCATTTGAGATAATGGAGTTATTGATCCATAATAATCAACCTTGACAGCCCTTAACATTTGAGGTGATGCTTTTCCAGCCCTAATCTTAGACAAACTTATTTCTAAATGATCTATGCTTTCTTGCATTTGTTCTTTTGCTAGATCTAAACAAAAATTAATTTCTTCATTCATATTACAAATTTATTAAAGTTCCAACTTTTTCCCCCTCACACACCTTTAGTAAATTACCCTTAGTATTCATATTAAACACATTAATTGGTAATTTATTTTCCTTACATAATGTAAATGCAGTTAAATCCATGATTTTTAAGTCTAAGTTGTATGCTTCATCAAATGTTATGGTCTCAAATTTAGTTGCATTTTTATCTTTTTCAGGATCTGCAGAATATACACCATCAACTCTGGTTCCTTTTAAAATAGTATCAGCTTCAATCTCTACAGCTCTTAATGCAGCCGCAGTATCTGTAGTGAAATATGGATTTCCAGTACCACCACCAAAAATAACTACTCTATTTTTTTCCAAATGACGAATTGCTCTTCGTCTTATATATGGCTCAGCAATTTGTTCCATTCTTATTGCTGTTTGCAGTCTAGTTTCAATATTTAAAGATTCTAATGCTGACTGTAAAGCCATTCCATTTATTATTGTTGCAAGCATTCCCATATGATCTCCTTGAACTCTATCGAAACCAGATTTTTCAGACTGAATCCCTCGATATATATTTCCTCCTCCTATCACGATAGCTATTTGGCATTCTTTATCTACTATTGATTTTATATCTTTAGCATATGAGCTTAAAACATCAGAATCAATTCCATATTTTTGTTTTCCCATTAATGCTTCTCCACTAAGTTTTAAAAGAATCCTGTTATATTTCATTTTTTAAAAATTTAAATTAAAAAAAAAGAGATTATAAAATCTCTTTTCTTTATTTAACTTGACAAACCTACTCTTTTAAAGCAAGTCACCGACAACGCATCGCCATGTTCTTTAAGATACTGTGCAACACTTTTCTTTCCATCTTTTATAAATGCTTGATTCAATAATGTATTTTCTTTAAAAAACTTATTTAATCTTCCCATTGCTATTTTCTCTAACATTTCTTCAGGCTTACCTTCTTGTCGTGCTAAATCCTTAGCAATTTCTAATTCTCTATCAATTGTTTCTTGATCAACACCATCTTTATCAACAGCAATAGGACTCATTGCTGCTACCTGCATTGCAATATCTCGAGCAACCTGATGATCTACTGAATTGTTAAACCCAACTAATGTAGCTAATCTATTTCCTGCATGTACATATGAACTTACTTGTACATCTTCAACAACTTGAGCGCTTACCTCAATTTTTTCTCCAATTACTCCAGTTTGCTCAAGAACTTTTTCCGCTACGGACATTCCATCATCTAATATCAAATTATTTAAATCCTCACTTGAAGCTAAATTTTCTGATACTGCTTTATCAAGTATATTTTTAGCTATGTTTATGAAGTCTTCGTTTTTTGCAACAAAATCTGTTTCACAGTTTAAGGAAATTAAAACTGCTTTATTGTTTTCTTCATTGTTTTTTGCAATTACTACTCCTTCAGTAGCTTGTCTATCAGCTCTTTTAGCTGCTACTTTTTGTCCTTTTTTACGAAGTATATCTACTGCTTGATCAAAATCTCCATTAGCTTCAATTAAAGCTTTTTTACAGTCCATCATACCTGAACCTGTTTGCCTTCTTAATTTACCTACATCTGATGCTGATATTTGTGTCATTTTTTAAAAGTATTTTAATTATTTCTTTGCTTCTTCAGATATTTTTTTTGCTTTCTTTTGTTTTTCAAGTGCTTTTTTATCTTGTTCCTCTGATCTTTCGGATAAACCTTCAGAAATTGCTTTTGTAACAACTTCTACAATATGTGTTATTGATTTTGAAGCATCGTCATTTCCAGGAATTGGATAATTTACAAGACTTGGATTGGTGTTAGTGTCAGTTAAAGCAAATGAACGAATCCCTAATTTTGCAGATTCTTTGAGTGCAATGTGCTCTTTATTAATATCAATAATAAAAATAGCAGCAGGCATTCGATTCATTTTTACGATACTTCCTAAATTAATCTCTAGCTTTTCTCTTGTTCTATCAATCTGTAACCTTTCTCTTTTTGATAGTGTATCAAAAGTTCCATCTATTTTCATTTTATCAATTCCATCCATTTTTTTTATGGATTTTCTGATAGTTGAAAAGTTAGTCAACAATCCTCCAGGCCATCTTTCTGTTATGTAAGGCATATCTAACTTTTTTGCTGCCTCAGCAACAATTGATTTTGCTTGTTTTTTTGTTGCAACAAATAATATCTTTTTACCAGACTTAGCTATTTGTTTCATAGCAGCAGCAGCTTCATCAAGCATTGCAACTGTTTTATTTAAATCAATTATATGTATACCATTTTGTTCCATAAATACATATGGAGCCATTGCTGGATTATACTTTTTCTTTAGGTGACCAAAATGAACACCTGCTTGTAATAATTCTTTGAAATTTGTTCTTGACATGTTTACTTTCTTTTTAAGTTTAATCAACCAATTAGTAGAAGTTGGACTTGTCTAATCGGTTTAGATTCTAAACAATTAATAATTTTATCTTTTAACCCACTGGAATTTCTTTCTTGCTTTTTTCTGCCCAGGCTTCTTTCTCTCAACTACTCTTGGGTCTCTAGTTAAAAGCCCTTCTGCTTTTAAAGCCGGTCTATTTTCAACATCTAATTCGCACAATGCTCTAGAAATTGCAAGTTTTATTGCATCTGCTTGACCTGTATTTCCACCTCCATTAACATTTACTTTAACATCAAACTTACCTACTAAATCTAAAACAGAAAAAGGGTGAAGTAATCTTTGTTGAAGACCTTCTACAGGAAAGAAATCTTTGTAATCTTTTTTGTTTATTGTAATTGCTCCTTTACCTTTTTTTAAATAAATTCTGGCAACTGATGCCTTTCTTCTTCCTATTGCGTGAATCGTATCCATACTATATTAAATCATTTAAGTTAAGATTAACTGGCTTTTGTGCTTCTTTGTCATGATCTTCTCCAGAAAAGATATAACAGTTTTTTAAAATTGCAGCTCCTAATTTATTTTTCGGGAGCATTCCTTTTATAGCATGTCTAACCACTGATGTACCATCTTTTTCTAACATCTTTCTTGGTGAAATTCTTTTTTGTCCACCTGGAAAACCAGTATGACTAAAAATCTCTCTGTCATCCATTTTATTTCCAGACATGGTGATTTTAGATGCGTTTACAATAACAACATTGTCTCCACAATCAGCATGAGGCGTAAAGTTTGTTTTGTATTTTCCTCTTAGAACTTTTGCAATCTTAGAAGCAAACCTTCCTAAATTTTCTCCATTTGCGTCTACTACAAACCACTTTTTATCAGCAGTGATTTTGTTAGAAGACAATGTTTTATAACTTAATGTATCCACAGTATTTAAATTTTACTTTTTAAAAGGGCTGCAAATCTACACTTTTTTTATCTAATTCAAAATATTTATAGATTATAATTACTCTAGCACATTTAACTGTTTTCCAACCTTAATAAATGCATTAATCGCTTTATCAAGATCTTCTTGGCTATGAGCAGCTGAAATTTGAACTCGAATTCTAGCCTGATCTTTAGGAACAACAGGAAAAGAAAAACCAATTACATATATACCTTCATCTAGTAATTTATCAGCCATATCACCTGCAAGTCGAGCATCATATAACATAACTGGAACTATAGGATGAACACCTTCTTTTATATCAAAACCAGCTTCTGACATAGCTTTTCTAAAATATTTTGTATTTGCTTCAAGCTTATCTCTAAGATCAGTAGATTTTTCTAAGATTTCTAAAACTTTTATTCCCGAACCAACAATAGAAGGAGCTAATGAATTTGAAAATAAGTATGGTCTTGATTTTTGACGTAACATCTCAACAATTTCCTTTCTTCCAGATGTAAATCCACCCATAGCTCCACCTAAAGCTTTACCTAATGTTCCAGTTATTATATCAACTCTACCAATTACATCACAGTGTTCATGAGTTCCTCTTCCTGTTTTTCCGACAAATCCAGTAGAATGACAATCATCGACCATTACTAATGCATCATACTTTTCAGCTAAATCACATATTTTATCTAGCTGGGCAATATATCCATCCATTGAAAAAACACCATCAGTTACAATTACTCTATTTCTTTGAGCTTGTGATTCTATTAATTTAGCTTCTAAATCTTGCATATCATTATTTTGATATCGGTATCTAACAGCCTTACACAATCTTACCCCATCAATTATAGAGGCATGATTTAATGAATCAGAAATAATTGCATCTTCTTTTCCAAAAATTGGCTCAAACAAGCCCCCATTTGCATCAAATGCTGCGGCATATAAAATGGTATCTTCAGTGGAAAGAAAAGACGATATCTTATTTTCTAAAGTCTTGTGAATATCTTGAGTGCCACATATAAATCTAACCGAAGACATTCCAAAACCATGAGAATCTAGAGTGTCTTTTGCAGCTTGAACTACTTCTGGATGAGATGAAAGTCCTAAATAATTATTAGCACAAAAATTCAATACATTTTCTCCCGTACTTACTTCTATTTCAGTAGATTGAGGCTTTACAATTACTCTTTCTTTTTTAAATAATCCGGCCTTTGAAATACTATCAAGTTCTGTTTGAAGTTGTTGTTTTAATTTTCCAATCATAATAATTTTTTATGTTCTTGCAAAGATAAAGACTGATGAAAAAAGAATTAATTAAGAATATGTATGTAAACTAGAATACAAACCAAGCACTAAACAACACCTTGATCTAGCATTGCATCAGCAACCTTTAAGAAACCAGCAATATTTGCACCCTTAACATAATTAATATAATCCCCATCCTTGCCATGCTCTACACATTGAGAATGAATATCATTCATTATTGTTTTAAGTTTAGTGTCAACTTCTTCACGAGTCCAATTCATTCGTAATGAATTTTGAGACATTTCTAATCCAGATGTTGCAACACCTCCAGCATTTGAAGCTTTTCCTGGGGCAAATAATATTTTAGCATTTAAAAACACCTCTATTGCATCAGGAGTTGATGGCATATTAGCCCCCTCAGAAACACATATACATCCATTACTAACTAGAGTTTCTGCTTCAGTTTTATTTAATTCATTTTGAGTAGCACAAGGAAGGGCAATATCACACTTAATTCCCCAGGGTTTTCCTTCATGGAATTCACAGCCATAATGATCAGCATACTCCTTAATCCTTCCTCTTTTAACATTCTTCAAATTCATAATAAAAGCTAACTTATCTGAATCAATCCCGTCTTTATCAAAGATATATCCAGATGAATCAGACATTGAAACTACTTTAGCGCCCAGCTCGGTTGCTTTTTCACATGAATATTGAGCTACATTTCCTGAACCAGAAATTACAACAGTTTTTCCTTTAAACGAATCACCTTTTACTGCTAACATGTTTTGTGCAAAATACACATTACCATATCCCGTCGCTTCAGGTCTAATTAAAGATCCACCCCAGCCTAAGCCTTTTCCAGTCAAGACACCAGTGAACTCATTTCGTATTCTTTTGTATTGACCAAACATATATCCAATTTCTCTACCCCCAACACCTATATCACCAGCAGGCACATCCGTATTTGGACCTATGTGTTTACATAATTCCGTCATAAAAGATTGGCAGAATTTCATAATTTCATTATCACTTTTTCCCTTTGGATCAAAATTTGAGCCTCCTTTCCCACCTCCCATTGGAAGTGTAGTTAAGGCATTTTTAAATACTTGCTCAAATGCTAAAAATTTTAAGATAGACAAGTTAACCGATGGATGAAACCTAAGACCACCTTTATAAGGTCCAATAGCAGAATTCATCTCAATTCTATAACCCCTATTAACTTGTACATCACCAGAATCATCTACCCATGGAACTCTGAAAGTTATTACTCTTTCAGGCTCAACCATTCTTTCTAAAATTTTCTTATTATTAAATCTTGGATATTGATTTAAAATTGGTATAACTGCTTCTGCAACTTCTTCAACTGCTTGTAAAAATTCCGATTCACCCTTATTAGTTAATTCAACTGAATTTAGGAAATCTTTAACATGATTATCCATTTTAAGTATTTTTAATTTGTGTTTTTGTTTTGTTTAGTGCTATATAGCTCGACAAATGTATATTTTTTTTATAAAAATATATCTTTTATTGCATCCATTTTCGTTTTTTATATTTGTATTAATTTATAACAATTTTTGATGAGAAAAATTTTCTCAATTATCTTTTGCTCTTGTTTCTCATTATGCCTATTGTCACAGACTAATAGTTTCACTATCTCTGGAAAAGTAACCGACATCTCTACTGGAGAAGCTTTAATTGGAGTAAATATAATTTCAAATAATATTGGATCATCAACTGATATAGATGGTAATTACACTTTAAATCTCCCACAAGGACAACATGAAATTACATATAAATATATAGGCTATCAAGAGATTAAAAAACAATTTTTTATAACTTCTGATACACTTATTACTTTAAACATTAAACTAAATCAATCATCTGAACAGCTTAGCACCGTTGTTGTTTCAGCAGGAAAATTTAATCAACGACTAGAAGAAACGACAGTTTCAATGGAGGTAATAAAACCTAGCTTGATTGAAAATAAAAACTCATCAAATATTGAAACAGCCATGGAACAAATTCCTGGCCTTAATATTACAGATGGGCAAGCAAACATTAGAGGAGGAAGTGGATGGAGTTATGGAGCAGGAACAAGAGTATTAGTAATGGTTGACGATATGCCACTAATTTCAGGTGATGCTGGGCAAGTACAATGGAATCTTATTGCAACTGAAAATGTTAATCAAGTTGAAATAATTAAAGGAGCCTCTTCAGCTTTGTATGGTTCATCTGCCTTAAATGGTATAATAAATATAAGAACTGCATACCCTAAACAATCTGAAATTGATAAAAACCCAAGTATTGGATATACTAAAGTAAATCTAAATTTTGGGGTAATTGATTTTGCTAAGAGATCATCCCTTAATTGGTATGGTAACAAGAGAAACACATTTCAGGGTGTTGAATTTTTACAATCAATTAAATACGAAAATCTTGATTTATCATTTGGAGGAAATATTTTTGAAGATGAAGGGTACAGGAAAGATGAAGAAACTCAAAGGAAAAGATTTAATGTCAATTCTCTCTTTAAAAGTGAAAAAATTTCAGGGCTCAGCTATGGTATAAATGCTAACGTCCTTTTAGAGTCAACAGCCTCAGCAATTATTTGGAATGGTTTTGATGAAGCTTATATTGCTCTAGATAATGATGTGACAACAACAAGTGGAGATTCTTATAATATAGATCCATATATAACATACA
>Ga0208763_1000125_pt1 | contig 17327 bp, 19 predicted proteins | sample ETNtaG_20_FD_185756 | JGI IMG/M metagenome (GOLD analysis project Ga0208763, IMG submission 185756) | Marine microbial and viral communities from oxygen minimum zone, Eastern Pacific Ocean - ETNP201306PF45B (SPAdes) (version 2) | ecosystem: Environmental > Aquatic > Marine > Oceanic ... | reverse complement strand
GGCGGATATATCTCGAGAAGCTGTTACTTGCAGATACGATGATTCTGTTGATAAGGCGTTAGATATCCTGTTGGAAAACAAATCACAAATTATGATCGTCCGGGATGACTTCGGAGGAACTGTAGGTTTGGTTACTATGGAAGACGTTATTGAGACCTTACTTGGTGTAGAGATTGTCGATGAAGAAGACCAGGATGCTATCGAGGAAGGAGCCGCTACTGAAGACCTTCGAGAACTGGCAATGAGGCGTAATAACGATAGTGAAGAGTAGTAATCTCTCATTTAGAATGCATTTCTTATTGAAACAAGCACTAGTTCAATATGTATATACGTCAAGTACTAGTCAATAGTTTATGATTAAACAATTACCGCTAGGAAGTCAAGGTTTCGTTACCTCTGAACAGGGCTTAGGAATGATGTCAATAGGAATCACCATGGGTAGTCGTGATCTATATGGCAAAAAAAACAATGTCTCGAAAAATGGTGTAGACGAATTAATTTCCAGAAGTATCGCTGCTGGAATTACTCACTTTGACACGGCCCAGATATATACCAATTTATCAGGGATGATGATTGGTTCTTGGTTTCCTTTGGCAAATTCCTCAGAGAAGAGGATGAAACTTGGATTGTCTAATAATGTTGGTAAATGGCAGGTCGCTACTAAAGTAATGAATTCAGGTTCAAAACAAGACGTGAAAAATGCATGTTATCGATCTTTAAAAGATATGGGAATAAATTGTATTGACTTGTATTATCTCCATAGAATAGACCCTAACACGCCAATAGAGGTCATTATGGAAGCTATGCTAGAGTTGATTGATGAAGGGAAAATCAAGTACGTTGGTCTATCTGAAGCATCTCCGTCGACAATACGTAGAGCCCATTCCGTATGCCCAATAACTTGCGTCCAAATGGAATGGTCTCTGTATTCTAGAGAATTAGAAGATGAGATTGTACCGCTGTGTGCAGAACTTGGTATTGGAATTGTAGCATATTCCCCGATGGGACGTGGTTTGCTAGCAGATACATCGTTAGAATTTGATGATTTAAGTCGTATGGATTTTAGAAAGATGGGGGGTGTAGAATATGCCTCAAAGGAAGGTGAGAGAGATCTAGCTAGAGGATTAGAAGAATTAGCCGATAACAAAGGTGTTCCATTAAGCGTACTTAGTTTAGCTTGGGTTCACAAGAAGGGAAGGGATTCTCTAAATGGGGCTGGTGTCGTACCCATCCCTGGGACAGGAAACCCCAATCACATGGAACAGAATTCAACAGCGGTGGCACTTTCTTACAAGTTAACCGATGAAGATATGCAAGAAATAGAAAATTGCGTACCTAGAGAATCTATGGCAGGACTCTCGCGCTATGGTGGAGCATTGGGGAAGCGAGTCTTCACACTAGAGGAAAACATCACTCTTCAAGAATGGGACAAAAGAAATCAGTGATGATATCCTAGAATTCAAAAAATTCCAAATCGTTGGAATTATTCTGAGCTTTCTTGCTCATCAAGGAATCCTTTAGATTCAGTCCAATCACTGACGCTTTCTAGTCGCTTTAGCCAACCCTTGGCATTAGTCGATTTGGTTGTTCTAACTAACCATATACCACCGAATATTGTATCCCAAAGCCCTAAGTCGCCTCGAAGCCTGTACATAATGTAATCAATTAAAGGAGGGAACAATAGTAAAACACCGACCGCAGAGAAAATCTTTCCTGTTGTAGTGGATGGAATTTCACTGGTTAAAGTAAAAATTGTAATTATACCAATAATAACCAATGGGAATGTTAATCCTTTGATAGTTAGGAAGATAGCGAATGGTGGTTCCCCTCTACTGTTTACGTATTGAGTTCTGCTAACCCAATTACCAACTGTACGCTTACGAGCATAAGTCGGCATGAAACCCAGATTGAAAGAAATTAGAGCTATACCTAATATTACGAAAATAGTTGGATTAATGTTTGCACCCCAGGCTGAAATCGCGAGTAGTGGTATGGTCCAGCCATAACTGATAATGAAATCGAAAAATCTTCTAACAAATTTTTGTCCTGTGGTTGCCCTTTCAAAGCCATCAGGAAGTTCCTTTTTGACTCTAGGAGCCCGCGGTTTCTTCTCTTTTACAGGTTTAGGCTTCTTTGGTTTTGCAGCCGCTTTTGCTTTAGCTGGTTTAGGTTTTGCTGCTTTGGCCGGTTTAGCCTTCGCCACAGCTTTAGTCGGTTGGACGACTTTTGTTTCAGGTGGTTTATTCTCAACCTCAACATTTCCGGCTTTTTCTAATAATCCCAAAATACCATCTCCATAACTGTTCTAATCCGAGTATACTTGACCCATCTGTTGGAACAAACTGAATCCTTCTGATTGCACGAACTCATTTATCTTGTCGTCCGGCAAGTCCCCTAGAACCCTGTTTATCATGCTGAAGAATTCTTTTCGCGTAGATTCATCGACGGAATCGGGACTTTCCCCTACTTTCTGGAATAATGCAAAGTCTTCGGACTGAATGAATGAGTTAACGAATTCATCAGGCATATTTCCTAATAGATCGTTAACTATTGAAAAGAATTCAGGGAATAGATCTTGACTTGGTATATCTTCTTGAATAAATTCCTGGTCTTCTGATGTATCTTCCGTTACAGGAGTAGGTTTTGCCACGGCCTTAGCTTTAGCAACGGGTTTTGCTTTCGCGACTGGCTTAGCCTGCGGAATCTCATCTTCATCGGAGTCTGGTGCTGAAACAAGTTCAACAGTTGGTTTAATGTCACGCATTTCCTTTTGCTGCTTTTTCCTTAAAACGATAATTTCTCTGTCTAATTCAGAACCAAATCTATCAGAAAACCTATCCAATAAAGTTCCTACCTCTCCGGTAGCGATTCTATCTATGTGCCCATACATTTGGTCTCTTTTATCAGAAGATAATGCGGGATTTTCCATCTTTCTTTTTTGCCATGCACTTTGGAAATCATCTGATTCATCTGGTTCTATAGGTTCGGTCTCTACCAAAGACTCACTAGGAATATCGATGCCCGCTGGCGGAGGAGGTACTGGAAGACCATTGTCGCTAGAATCTCCTTCTTTGGGGGCAGATATTGGTGGTGGGATTGGCAGCCCAGGAGGTGGTGGTGGAAGTGGGAGATCTTCCTTGTTTTCTTCATCGACGTCAGACAAGGTTACACCCCGGTGTACTTAGGTAAAATGAACCTACTATTCAATATTCTCCAACTACGAGTGAGAAAGTTATGAGTCAAGGAGATATCTTTTTTGCCCAGCCCTTTAAACATAAGAAGATAGCCAGTGCTTCAGAAACCTCATATTTTTCGCCGGTTGAACCAGATATTTCATGACCGCCAAGGCTTGCTGTTACATCGTCGATTAGGAATTCAACCCTTGATTGATTGTCCTGACTGAAGACTATGGACTCAGTTAATGGATCAAAGGCATTCGAACCATCAGGATCCAACCTTTCAAATGGAATTTCTGTTACTCTTAATCCACACTTGCCATGTAAGCTTCCTAGATGTCGAATTACCCGTTTTACGTCAACTGTGACGTTTTCATCAGTTTCGCCAGCGGTGCCCAATACTACTGATTTATCCAACTTCACCAATTCCCAAAATATTTCTGTATCTTTTCCAAATACTGCCAAATTATGGTCTGTGGACAACCTTGCGAGTCTATCCTCCAAAAGAGTAGATTCAGCCAAACGGGATATACGATTTCTGCTTACATTACGGCTTGATGTATTGGAATTCAGTAAATCATAAAATTCATCGATGTATTTTCTCGAATTAGTTTCTTTATTCCCAATAGTAGATAATTTAGACAGAACACTTTGCATACCAATATCCATTCTATCCCTCCAGCCACTATTTCCTCCCGCTAGAATACCCCCCACTTCCAAACCTTCTCCACGGATGTAGGAAACAATTTCCCTCCTGGCATTAGAATCTAGACCCATCATCAAAGGGTCTCTAACGTGAATGTGGAATCCTCTATGCCCCGAGAATGTGAATTGTGCAAATTGTCTTTGCATTCCAAATTCGGGTTCTAGAAAATCATTCCATAGACTCCAAGCTTGTTCTTGAATAAGATTGATCATGGAAGGGAAGTCAGCATCAGATACGCCAGGTAAGTGATCCCCGTCCAAGTCAAAAATCAAATCTGCACCCAACCAGTTTTTGTCTACCATTTTCCTTTCTAGTGGATGTTTGTAGTATGCAGTACTGTGAAAGCAAGAGTGAGGGCCTCTTTGTTGTAAATAGGCTAACAGGGATTCTTCGGTGCTAAATGCTCTGTGTCTATCCACGGGTTTATCACCCCATTGTATAAACATCCATTCACGATTACGTAAACGAGGAGGTGTCCATATATCATTAGGATTCAGAGAGTTGTAATACCTCGAGAATCTCAAGGCGAACCTACTCCAACCCTCAGACACAAGTCAAGGAAACGGGGGAGGCTGATGAATACAACGTAATGAAAGGGTCTGACTAATCAATCAATCAATCGAGATCCAAATCACCGACTTCTTTACCCTCAGTCGATGGGGACGCGCCGGTTTTCTCTATGTATGCCTCTATGCAGAGATAATCACCGTCTAATACGATTGCTTCCCCAAATGTCAATGCTTTACCTGTAACTGCACAAACAGGGCCCAATTGACCTGAGGCGGTTGATAGTTTGGAAGGGTCAGGCATGGTTATGGGCACTTGTAATTGCTTCTTGATACTTGCCTTTGTTCTGATTGAATAATACAAGCGGTTTTTTACTAGTTTACGACGGCACCCACATGGACACAGATTCACAGCATATACGCATAGGTCATTCTCCGGACCCAGATGACGCGTTTATGTTCTATGCTCTTACTACAGGTGTATTTGACACTCCTGGAAGGGAATACGAGCATGTATTGTTAGATATTCAGACATTGAACGAAAAAGCATTGAAACAAGAATACGAAATTTCAGCTGTTAGTATTCATTCTTTCCCAAAAATCATAGATAATTATGCCCTAATGAATTGTGGCGCCTCTATGGGAGAAGGATATGGCCCAATGTTGATTGCTAATCAGGAATTTACCAAAGATGAAGCTAAAACCAAAACCATAGCAATACCTGGTCTTGACACATCCGCATACTTAGCACTAAGATTGGCATGGGGAGATGTCAGCGTCGAGGTTGTTCCATTTGATGAGATACTCCCTGCCGTTGTTGAAGGTAAGTATGATGTGGGCCTTATTATCCATGAAGGGCAACTTACATGGAAAGATGAAGGTGTTAATCTGATTCTGGATTTAGGTGTATGGTGGAACGAAAAGACAGGGTTACCTTTACCATTGGGAGGGAATGTTGTTCGACGTGATCTTGGAGAGGATTTATGCAAAATTTTGTCTGATGATGTTAAACAATCTATCAAACATTCCATAGAAAACCCAGAATTAGCCTTAGAATTTGCAAAAAAATGGGGCAGGGGTATAGATGATGATACCAATCGAGAATTTGTACAAATGTATGTCAACGATAGAACTTTAGATTATGGGGAATCGGGGAGAAAGGCCGTTAGATTATTTCTTTCAGAAGGGCAAAAAATTGGCATGATAGACCCGAATCTAGATACGGATGATATTGAGTTCATTGGAGCTGAATAAATGACTGAAAATATACCAGAAAGATCTGAGTTTGACTCAGTTGATCCAGCACCTCCAAGTAATGGAAAAAACATCAAGAATCTACGGAATACACTTTGTGATGAAAATGAAAAAATGTTTCAAAGAATGCGGGCATTATTTGCACTCAGAAATATAGGCGGTAAAGAATCTGTAGATGCACTTGCTGCAGCGTATAGTTCTCAATCGGCATTATTGAAACATGAGATAGCCTATGTGATGGGCCAAATGCAGGATTCTAATGCCGTACCTCACCTCATTGATAGATTGGAAGATAAAGATGAGGATATTATGGTAAGACACGAAGCTGCAGAAGCATTGGGCGCAATCGGCGATAGAACTGCTTTGTCCGTACTTGAAAAATTTGTAGATGATGACGAAGTAGTCATCGCGGAATCATGTGAAGTAGCTCTAGATTTGTTAGAATGGGTAGCAAGTAAAAGATTGGATTATTCAGATTAAATTTCCAAACTTACCCAAGTTGGTCCCTCAGATACCTTACAAACTTCCTTTAGGAATTTCAAAAGGCCTTTGTGAGATTCTTCATCTAATGTATTTCTTACTTCGTTATCGAAATAATGCTCCATTCGTAATTTATCAATTCCTGTAGCAGAAGCTGAATGCTCAATTACCATTGATTTTTTTTCTGGATTGATATTGAACTCCTCATAATTCGATAATAAATCATTATGTATAGTCGAAATTTTGTCTAAAGGTGCATCCTTTCGGCAAGCAAATACACCAAAGACCATGGGTAATTTGGTTACTTTAGTCCATTCCCCCCCTAAATCTAAACGAACTAATTCGGGATGGCTTTGCGCTGCATTTAATGCCCTGTCCCCAATTAATAACGCACCATCACAAGTCGATAACATGGAATCTAAATCAGGGCCAGTTTCAATGCATTTCGGATCTAGACCTTTGTGTTCAAGTAGCCACCGTAGAAGAACCTTTGAAGTGGAAGAATCAGAAGGTAGTGCAATATCCCGCATATCGGTTAAATCTCTCCTTCCAAAAAGGATAACAGAACCGACTGCACCCATAGCAACAATTCCAAGATTAGGTAGTAGCATCAATTCATCTTGGTGTTTAGCATAATCTGCGGCCGGTATGGGGGCCGTTAGGCAATCTTTCCTTAGTACGTGGCCTGTTAACCAGGCAGGTGGTGCAGAAAGGATGGACCATCTAGAATCCAAATCATGGAAAAGTGGGTCGCAATTAGTAAAAGCAACCCTTCCGATTACATTAGTCCAAGACATAATCTGACACCTTATACTAACAGTGGAAGTGAATTGGATACAGTAACTTGAGCATTTTCAATCTTAAATTTTGAATATACTGTATTTCTTTTTACTGCAATTTGTCCTGTCTCATTAATTAGTCTAATTAAATCTTGATTGCTTGAATCTAGAGCGGTCGTGCTACCTGCTGAATGCATTATTTCTTCGTGGCCTACTGTTCCATCAATATCGTCGGCGCCAGAAAGTAGGGCTAATTGGGCTATATCGTCTCCTATATTCATTCTATATGCTTTAATGTGAGGTATGTTATCTAGCATCAACCTAGAAATTGCAATCATCCTCAATATTTCATTTGAACTTGCGAGTTGCGCTTCGGGTAAACGACTATAATCAGGTAAAAATGGGTACGGGACAAAACATTGGAAGCCATTCGTTTCATCTTGCAATTGTCGAAGTAGATCTAAATGTACGATTCTATCTTGAATGGTTTCAATCGTACCGAATAACATAGTACAATTAGTTGGTATGCCTAAACTATGTGCCTCTTTATGAATATTCAAATATTCATTACTGGATTCCTTTCCTCTACAAATTCTATCCCTAATCTTGTCAACAAGAATTTCAGCCCCACCACCTGGAATTGAATCTAAGCCAGAATTTTTGAGGCGTTGTAGTGTTTCTTTAACGGTTAAGTTAGACCTTTTTGATAGGTGTTTTATTTCCACAGCTGTAAGGGATTTAATATGTACATGTGGAAATTTTGCTTTGGTACTTCTGTAGAGTTCTTCATAATGAGTGACATCCCATACCGGATGTAATCCGCCGACAGAGTGCACTTCATCAATACTAGACGAAAATGGTTCGATTCGGTGAAGATATTCTTCCACGCTCAATTGATATGCATCCTCGTGGCGAGGGCCTTTTCTAAATGCGCAAAATCTACAGGCCAAAACACAAATGTTGGTTGTATTTACATGCAGATTTTGGTTGAAAAAAATTTGATTTTCAAACCTAGATTGTTTAACCATATTTGCTAATGTGAATAGAGAATTAAGGTTGCTTACGGAATACAGTTCTAACCCTAAATTTGTTTCGATTCGGCCTTCTACAATTAGCGAATTCAAGGCTCTCAATAGTATAGGATTATTCTCAATTGAGAGAGGAACTGGCATCTGGCTAAGTCGAACTTGCCAATTCAAATCCCCGCCGAGGGGTACAGAATCACCATCCACTGAGATTTCCACAACCCTCCCCAAAATATCCTCTAACTTGAATCCATCTGTATTTTGTAGAAACCACTTGTCCGGAAATCATCAAAGGCCCATTTGAATACCCGGACACGTGGAAGCCTCTAACCCGTCAATTGAAAGTTTAGAACAAACCGCAATTGAATGTAGAAAATCTATAATTCAAATGATTCACAAAGCAGGCGCCGGACATCCTGGCGGGTCACTATCAGCGATCGATATATTGGTTGCTCTTTATGGAACCCAATTGAATTTTGATGTTAGTGACGGAAAATCTCCTACGCGTGATAGATTCATAATGAGTAAAGGTCATGCATCACCGGCAGTATATTCCATTTTACACCAACATGGCTTCTTACAACAATCTGATTTAGATGGTTTTAGAACACTAGGTTCAGTTTGTCAAGGCCATGTAGATATGAAATGGACTAATGGTGTAGATTTTTCAGCAGGAAGCCTCGGAATGGGGTTGTCATTCGGGATTGGTACTGCATTGGCAGCAAGATTGGATAATCATCCCTACCAAACATGGGTTATGTTAGGTGATGGTGAAACTCAAGAAGGACAAATTTGGGAGGCAATGATGGCTGCAAATTATCATGAATTGAATAATCTACATGTAATTGTGGATCGAAATAGAATTCAGAATGATGATTTCGTTAATGTACAAATGGAAGTTGGAGATTTAGCTTCAAAAATCAAATCATTCGGTTGGGAAGTTAAGGAAATTGATGGACACAACATGGAAGAAATAGTAGAGGCATTACAATGGTCAATGAATTCCACATCACCTTCTGCAATTGTAGCTCATACCGTGAAAGGCAAAGGAGTCTCATTCATGGAGGATAACCCCTCCTTCCATGGTAAAGCACCTAATGACTCCGAATTAGAACAAGCACTGGAGGAGTTATCATGAGTGCTCCATCATCTGGTGGCGCTAGCAGGGACGGATATGGCCAGGCATTGCTAAACATTGCCGACGACCCTAGAGTAGTGGTTATAGAGGCAGATTTAGGGAAATCGACCAAATCCTGCCTATTTAGAGAAAAATATCCAGACAGAACTGTATCTCTAGGTATAGCCGAGCAAAATATGGTTTTGGTAGCCGCCGGCCTTGCATCCTGTGGTAAAGTTCCCTTTGCTAGCACATTTGCTATATTCACAGAACGAGCCTTCGAACAAGTAAGGAATGGATTAGCAAGACCAGGATTAGTAGCTCACATATGTGGAAGTCATGGTGGAATTCATACTGGAACCGATGGTAGTAGCGCTCAATCTATTGAAGACCTCGCTGTTTACAGAACCATACCAAATATGACCGTCATACACCCTAGTGATGACTTATCGGCTACTGAATTAACAGAACAATTGCTTGACTATCACGAATCTTCCTACACAAGAACCGCAAGGAATAAAACTCCAAGAATTTATACAGAAAATTCTGTTAAATCTCTAAGAATAGGAAAGGGCTCTATTCTTTCTGAGGGAGAGGATGTTGCTATCATTGCAATCGGAGTTATGGTCCATAAAGCGCAACAGGCTGCAGAAAATCTTCGTAAAGAAGGTATTAATGCTACAGTAATCGATATGCATACTATCAAACCAATAGATACTGAATTACTGGATGAGCTTGCCAAAAAGGTGCAAGGTATTGTCACTGTGGAAGATCATTCTATTATTGGTGGATTAGGTTCTGCGGTTAGTGAATATCTCAGTGAAAACGAACCTACCCGAGTTGTAAAGATTGGAGTTGATGATAGATTCGGAGAGAGCGGAGGCAGTGAAGAATTACTAGAACTCGTGGGTTTGACCATTGAGAGTATCGAGTCCGCAGTAAGGTCGATAGTAGAATTATGAATTGTAACTACCACATAATTGGGTTTGATTCAAGAACAGAATGTATTCGGGGTTGTCTGTGACCAGCCTAGATGAGGTCAAGAGACTCCTTGATGGGGAGGTGGACCCGGAAGGGTTAGAAATCAATTCTGAACTCTATGAAATGGCAGAATCCATCTATGGAAGAGAAGCCTTGGAACAGATGGGTATAGACGCTCCTGCTAGACCTTCAGATAGTATTGTACAACCTAACGGGAATGCTAAACACGAAGTCCAAATGCCCGTAGAACCTATTCCTCAATCTGAAATTCCCTCTCCAAAACCAAAAAAACGTTCATGGTGGATTTTTATCCCATCGTTATTAATCACAATTACAATAATAGTAAATTTCGTTAGAGGAATAGGTTGGATATTGCCATTATGCGACGAAACTAACAGTGAAACAGTATGTCACGATAAATTAATTTTGACAAGTATCACAGATTATCAATCTCCAGATTCATGGAGTCAAACAATGCAATTGGAACTTTTTGAAGTTGGAATCTTATCCTTTTTTCTAATTCTAATGTTCTTTTCAATAAGAAAAAGATGATTTTAGTACATTCTAGCTAAATGTTGTTTATTTCTTGTCATTTTTCCTGTTACAACACATGGTTGTGGTTCTGAATATGGTTCGGAACAATCACCTAAAAATGTCAGGCCAGTTGCTTTTTCTAAAATTTCGGCATCAGAGTCATTGCCATCAAATGCAAATTCGTACACCTTACCATCTTCTAATGGGGAATTCAATTTCCATCCATTATCGCTTTCCGTTATTCCAGGGAATTTCACAACAAGTTCCTCCATATGTTCATTAGACCGTTGTCTTAATTCGGATTCAATATCGCTTATAGCCTGTGAAACAATATCCTCTAGTTGATTTGAATCATAACTATCTTTTCCGCCAGTTCTTAATGTCATGACAAATTGACCTGATTTAAGGTCCCTTGGGCCTAATTCTATTCTAATTGGAACTCCTTTTATCTCCCAATCATAGTGTTTGGCTCCTGGACGTAGATCTCTGTCATCAACCCTGACCCTATAACCACTGGAACGAAGTTGTTCTGCCATCTTATTGACGGTGAGGATTACATTATCATCAAGATGTTGAGCTACTGGCATAATTACAATTTGAATTGGAGCCACTTTAGGTGGGAAAATCAAACCAGAATCATCACCGTGCATGCCAACAATAGCCCCTAACATACGTTCTGACATTCCAAATGTGGTTTGATGACAAAATTTGGTCTCACCATTGACATCTTCATACTTCAATTCGAAGGCTTTAGCCCATTGATCTTTGTAATGATGGTATGTAGCTACTTGTAATGTTCTGCCATTTGGCATTACGACATCAACAGCATTGGAATACCAAGCACCAGGGAATGTATCCCAAACCGGTCTTTTAGAAATCAATGCTGGAAAACAAAGATCGTGGAGAAGGTTTTGTACAATTATGGCATCTTCTTGGATTTGTGCATCCGCACCTGCTTGATCCTTGTGGGCTGTGTGCGCTTCGAAAAAGTGTATTTCTCTCACTCGAATAAATGATCTAGTTTGTTTTGTTTCATATCGGAAAGTATTGACTATTTGGAACGTTTTGAGAGGTAAATCACTGTGTGACCTTACCCAAAGTGGGAACATCGTATACATTGGGGTCTCACTCGTAGGTCGGAGAAACATAGGCAAATCTAATTCATTCTCACCCGCATGTTTGACCCAATATACTTCCTTCTTGAATCCGGCGTCATCCTCATCCAATCTGAGTTCGCTGGGGTCAACTCCCTGTTCCCTAGCCATTTTTAACAAAGAAACCAGTTTGTTCTCTTTTTCCAGTAAATCTTCTGGAACTAGGAGAGGAAAGTTGTATTCTTCATGACCTGTCCGATCCATTTCGGCTCTTGTAAGTCCGTCAATAAGCATCATTGCTTTCCAACCATATGGTTTCCAAACGTCCATACCTTTGATTGGATACCTCTTGTCAACTAGGTCTGCTATCTCTACAATAGCGGGATACCAGAGGTTAAAATCACCCTTTGAAGGAATGCCCCTCTTGGCTTTGTCGCGAGACGCCATGATAATCCTCGCAATACATAATCGCTTGAATGTGACGATGATAATGGCCTCAATTATTATCGATAAGCACACAAATCGACTTAGCCAAATCCCTGTCAGTTGTTATTCTCTCGACTCTACCATCAGAATGTACTATTCGGGCTCTAATAGCATCAGGTTCGTTCATTTCTTCGAATATATTAGCAACTACTGCATCAACACCATATGTTTGTATTTGTTGTTTGGCTCTGTTTATCAATATAGATTCATCAACATTGGTTTCTAATTTGAATCCAATACGAATAGAATCTTTTGCTAGACCTTGAAGCTCTCTAATGTGCTTTTTACCAGGTTTTAATTTTAGGACCCATTCATCTGCACCACTAGGTTTCTTACCAGTTTCAGGTTCTGTAAAATAATCTAAAACTGCTGCTGCATGAATCCAAACATCTGGAGTGTCACGTTTTGCTACTGTTCGACAAACGGTTAACATTCCATCCGGTGTGCCATCTCTGTAGACAGTTGGTAAAGCAAAAGTAGGTCGTGCAGAAGTTTTGCCAACGATACAAATTACATTGTGACCCATTCGGTGTAAGTATTCCGAAATAAGCCAACCAGTTCTGCCGGATGATGCATTTTGAATTGCTCTAACGGCATCTACTGGAGCCCTATTTGCGCCCATAGTTATAGCAACTGTTTTGGAATTTTGATTATTATTTGCGATGTGACACAATGATGCTACTATAGATACAGGATCTGGTTGTTTTAACTTACCCTCTTCTATTTCATTCAATATCACATGACTACCTTCATTTTTCAGGTCTTCAATGAGATTAGATGTTACAGGGTCATCGAATAAATCATTATGCATAGATGGAACAAAAACCAGTTTGGAACCACGGCCTCTTGTTGCAGAAAGGGCCATTAAGAGTGGGGAATCAATAATTCCATGGATATGTTTTGCAATTGTGTTTCTAGTAGCAGGAGCTATTAGCACAATATCAAAATCATCCAATTGCGACATTTCACTATTCCAACCTAGATGTACTTCAGTATCAGCACCCCAAGACACGGCTAATGGAGTAACTATTTTTGTTGCCTCATCGCTCATTACAACCGTTAAATCCGCTTGGTGCCGTCTTAATTCCCTAGTCAGTCGAATAGATTCGACAGAAGCAATACCACCGGATATGGCTAACAATACTCGTTTCCCAGCCAGAGCATCACTATGAATAGCGACGCCGGTGTCCTTTGTCACATCATCCCGAGGGCATGGATGTTCAAGAGTGCGTCGCCTTCCGTTGAAGTCTTAGAGGAAGGGTTATTCGCAGATATATGGCCAACAGCGACTTTGAGTTATTCAGTCGTAGAATGATTACTTTTGGCCTCTTAGACTTACTAATTATGCTATTGATCTTTAGCACCTTATCTTTCACTGAAAATCCAATTATTGTAGGTCTTAGTCTTGGTTTCGGATTATTTTCAATTTTCTATGGTTTAATTGTAGTTATAGGATTTGCAAGACGAAGTATCCATTACGATGTAAAACTGGCTAATTTCTTATCATTTGTTTCAGGATTTTTCCTGATTATTGGAGGTATACAATTTTTGATTGCAATACTAGCGAATGATTTAATCCTGAGTTTACAAGGCCTTTTATTGATTTTATTAGCAAATTCCACACGTAAAAGGACCCTTACACTAAGACATCCAAAATTTATTTCTTGGTATAGCAAGGAAGAAAATTCGGTTTCAGTTTTGAGTACAAACGAAGTATTTGCTACCTGCCCAAGTTGCAACAGTTTACTAGCCGTTGTACCACAATTATTGACTATCGAAGATAAGTGTCCACATTGTAATGGTTATTTGGTAATACGAGAAGAAGAATAATTCAAATTTTCTCCAATGCAGTAGCTATTCCCATTCCCCCACCAATACACATAGTTGCTATTGCTTTTTCAGAATCCGTTCTTTCGAGTAGTGAGGCTGCTTTGCAGGTAATTCTGGCTCCTGAAGCACCCAATGGATGGCCGATTGAAATAGCACCGCCATCCAAATTTACTTTATTGACATCTATACCTAATTCATTGATACATGCCAGACTTTGCGAAGAAAACGCTTCATTGAGTTCGAAAATATCTACCTCATCCAAATCCCATCCGGCTCTTTCAAGACATAGTAATGTAGAGGCAACAGGACCCATCCCCATATATTCTGGAGCGCAACCTGTTACGGCAGTTGAGACAATCCTAGCCAGAGGTTTAAGGGAATTTTGTTTAGCGAATTCCTCACTACAAATAATTGCGAAAACGGCCCCATCAGTTAATGGCGAAGAAGTGGCAGCAGTGACTGAACCTCCTTCTTTGAATACTGGCTTCAATTTCCTTATGGATTCTAAATTACTGTCGTGTCGAATACAACCGTCTTCTGAAATTACCTCATCTTCTAAGAAAACACTACAAATTTCGGCTTTAAAATTACCATTTTTTTGTGCTAATGAAGATTTTTCATGAGAGAGTAGTGCGAATCTATCCTGGTCTAATCTATCGATGGAATATTTTTCAGCCACATTCTCAGCTGTTAATCCCATGTTGATGTAAGCTTCAGGATAGATTTCTTCCAAACTGGGACTTGGTGACCAATTGAAGCCCCTTCTCTTGACTCTAGACATTGACTCAATACCGCCAACTAGGAAGCAATCACCCCAACCTGATTCAATATTCGCTGCCGCCACATGGATAGCTTCCATAGAAGAACCACATAGGCGATTGAATGTAGCCCCTGGTATAGTATTGGGTAATCCTGCTAGAAACGCTATCATCCTACCTAGGTTGTACCCCTGTTCACCTTCTGGATAGGCACATCCAACTAAAACATCATCAAATGAAGTAGGTGTGATATTGGAGCGTGAAATCAACTCTCTAGCAACTTGACCGCCCATTTCATCCGGTCTAATTTTCTTCAAGGCACCTTTGTGAGCTCGATCAAATGGTGACCTCATCCAATCTACGATAACTGCTCCCATGACCTATCCCTATGGTGATGGACGATAACCATTGAGTAATATCAATTATGAATGTGGGTTCAAGACCGGCGGGTTCTTGAAAGATAAATAACTCCGATAGATTATGATAAGAGAATGCTCCAAACATGGGTTCTACGCTGATGACCATTTATGCCCTGCATGTAATGAAGAAGGGAGATTCATTATGAGAACTGGGGAACGTAATAGCCTTGCCAGAAGACTTGCTTTGGTCCTAAGGCACGCTCCCGAAAAATTCGACCTTGAAATGGACATAAATGGCTGGATTGATGTTAAAGATATTATCAAACAATTCAAAAAAGGTGGTAAAAGATTCCACTGGTTACGCCCACATCATTTCAAGGCAATTGCTGAAACTGACCCTAAAGGAAGGTACGAAATTAGAGGTAATACCATTCGGGCAACTTATGGTCATACCGTAGAGATAGAACTTGACCTACCTACTGATAACATTCCAGACGCACTATATTTCCCATGTGATCCTGAACAATGTGAAAATCTACTCGAAGTCGGCCTAACACCTAGTGGAAGAGCTCATGTTCACCTATCAGCAACGATTCGTAATGCTGCCGAAGCAGGTCATGTTCACTTCCCACTACCAACCATTCTAGAAGTCGATACCGCCCAAATGTATGCCGCAGGCGAAACCATTTGGCACGCTGGAGTCACAGTATACCTAACTGAAAGTGTACCTCCGGAATATTTGTCAGTAATCGACAACGATGACCCGGAATACCTTGTAGCAAGGGCACGTTGGACTGAAGAAGAGTGAATTACTGAAATTCCCCACAAAGGGAACAGAAATCTAAATCTCCCAAGAGTTCAGCATCACATTTACTGCATCTACCTACTGAATTATTTTCTGCTTTCACCTCTGTTTCGTTAATCACCCTGACAGGTTCATCACGCGTAATGAATGGGTTTTGAACAGAATCGTTCAACTTCATGGTTTGCTTGAAATTAATACATTCTTGAATTGCGTTTTGTAATCGATTGGATACACGAACCCTTTCCTCTTCCGATTCAATTCGTTCTAAATCGGCCAATCTACTTTGTAACCATCTTTGAAATCTGTCGAGTTCACTCGTACCAGACATATACCTCGCAAAAGGATGGGGGCAATTAACCTGACTTGCGATAGTCCGTGAAATATCTCCGATAACAGGATAACACCAAATGCCCCATCCCCTGCCCGAACTGATAATTATGGCTCACATCTTGGTGAAATTTGGTGGCGGCCTGATTACAGATAAATCCCAATTAAAGGTCATTAATCAGGATGCCATTACTGAATTATCTGTGTTGACTCATTATTTAATTGAAAATGGCCATCAGATTACAATTGTCCATGGTGCTGGATCTTTCGGCCACCTTAAAGCCAAAAAATGGCAAATATCTGAAGGTTATATTTCTGATATTGAAAAGGAGCAATATGTTGCTGTAGCAGCAATACGTCAAGATATGAAGGAACTTAATTCATACATAACACAGGAATTGAAAATTCAGGGTGTAGAGTCAATAAGCTTCCCTCCTTCAAATTGGGCCAGGGGTATAGGTCCAAATTTCAAAGGTTCATTAGCCGATATCGCAAATTGTATGCCAAATATAGTAGCCATAACATTTGGAGACGTGGTAGACTGTGAAGAACCAAGGAAGTTTGGTATTCTATCCGGTGATGATTTAATGGTAAGGCTAGCCAAAGAAATCGACGGGATTACACATTGTATATTCCTTCTAGGAGACACTGAGGGATTACTAACAGCACCGCCATCTCACCCAAATTCAAAATTAGTCCCTACCTGGTCACGCAATCTAGCCATTAATGGAGAACACAACACCTCAGAGGACGTCACTGGAGGAATTTTCCTAAAATTGGAATCCGCAGCAGAAATTACCCAAGTTGTACCTAATGTTTGGTTCTTAGACGGTAGACAACCAAATCGTGTGAAGGAATTAATTGAGACAGGACATACGAGAGGGACTCAAATTGTGCCTTGATTCGCGATAATCAACATCATAATCCATTTCCATTATAGGATGAATGCGCCTCAAAGGACTGTAAATCATGACCGCTACTTCGACCCCACTAGATGGCATGGATACTTCCCAAGTAGAGATGATGGAAGAATTATGTCTATGCTTAGATGAAAATGACAATGTTATAGATTCCTCGAGCAAATTAACCACTCATTATGGAGAAGGCATT
>Ga0208763_1000124_pt1 | contig 17476 bp, 15 predicted proteins | sample ETNtaG_20_FD_185756 | JGI IMG/M metagenome (GOLD analysis project Ga0208763, IMG submission 185756) | Marine microbial and viral communities from oxygen minimum zone, Eastern Pacific Ocean - ETNP201306PF45B (SPAdes) (version 2) | ecosystem: Environmental > Aquatic > Marine > Oceanic ... | reverse complement strand
TATTTGGTTTCTGATTTATTATATGCAGTAGTTGACCCTAGAATTTCATATAAATAATAAAAATGAGTACACAAAATTTAGAAAACTTTTCATTTAAAAAATATGCTTGGAATCAATTCAAGAAAGATAAGGTTGCACTTGTTTGTTTATACTTACTTTTTTTATTAATTGCAATAGCTGTCCTGGCACCTGTAATAGCAAACGACAGGCCTCTATATGCAGAATATAAAGGTTATACTATGTATCCTGCTTTTACTGATGAAAGTAGAACAGACTCAATTTTCACAAAGGATGGAAAATTAGATGAAATTTTACAATATGATATTACCGATTGGCGTACACTTGATTTTAATAAAGTAATTTGGGCACCTATTCCCTACTCTCCTGAAAGTATGGACAGATACAATAGAGATTATGTATCACCAGGTGGAAAACAAAGATTTAAAAATAAAGAAGGAGAAATAACAGATGCTCCAAAAAAGTTCAGACACTTACTTGGAACAGACGGTATTGGTAGAGACCTTGCATCTGGCTTAATTCATGGGACAAGAATTTCATTAATGGTTGGATTAGTATCAATGGGTATTGCTAGTTTGATTGGAATATTTCTAGGGGCTCTTGCTGGATTTTTTGGTGATAACAAATTAAAAATGCCAAGAATTAAATACCATTTTACATTAATTGGTTTATTCTTTGGACTATTTTATGGATTTGGTCAAAGAAAGTATGCACTTGCTGATGGCTTTTCATCAGGAATTTTAAGTGGAACAATAGAACTTTTAATTAGTACAGGAGTAATAATTTTATCAGTAGTACTTTTTAGATTTCTAAGTCGATTAATAAAAATTAAAAAATTACAAGAAGAAACTTTTGTTCCAATTGACACTTTTGTTTCAAGAGGAATAGAATTGTTAAATTCTATACCAAGATTACTATTAATAATTACTATTACTGCAGTAGTTGAGAGAAGTATTTGGATTGTAATGGTAATAATAGGTATAACAAGTTGGACAGGAATAGCAAGATTTACAAGAGCAGAATTACTAAGAATTAGATCATTAGAATTTGTACAAGCCGCTCAATCACTAGGATTCTCAAGTGCAAGAACTATTTTCAAACATGCTCTTCCAAATGCCCTTGCTCCTGTTTTTGTAAGTATTGCCTTTGGAATAGCATCAGCCATTCTAATAGAAAGCGGATTATCCTTCTTAGGAATTGGTGTACCTGATGATATTGTAACATGGGGATCATTACTTAACCTAGGAAGACAAAATCTAGAAGCATGGTGGTTAATTATTTACCCTGGAATGGCTATATTTTTAACCATAACCATATATAATATGATTGCTGAGGCATCAAGAGATGCATTAGATCCTAGATTAAAAAGCTAGATTAATCAATAAATTTAAATTTTCCTTTATTATAAATTCATTACTAGTGGTGTAACTAATTTTACATAAATTTGTATAATTAATAAAACCATTTAAAATATGAAAGAAGTTGTTATTGTATCAGCTGTCAGAACACCAATGGGTAGCTTCGGAGGTGTATTATCAACCGTACCTGCAACAAAATTAGGAGGATTTGCAATAAAAGGTGCCATTGAAAAATGTGGATTAAATAAAGATCTAATTGATGAAGTATTTATGGGAAATGTTCTTCAGGCTAATTTAGGTCAAGCACCTGCTAGACAAGCAGCAATAGAAGCTGGTTTGTCTGAAAATACACCATGTACAACAATTAATAAAGTATGTTCTTCTGGAATGAAATCGATAATGATCGGAGCACAAACTATTATTAGTGGTGACAATGAAATAGTTGTTGTTGGAGGTATGGAAAACATGTCTTCTGTCCCTCATTATTTAAGCAATTCTAGAAATGGTCAAAAACTAGGAGATATTAAAGCTCTAGATGGTCTTGTAAAAGATGGTTTAACAGATGTTTATAATAATAAACACATGGGATTATGTGCTGAAACTTGTGCTAATGAGATGAAGTTTTCAAGAGAAGAGCAAGATAAATTTGCAATTGAATCATATACTAAATCAGCAATTGCATGGAAAAATGAAAAATTTAAAGATGAGATAGTTAATGTTGAAGTTCCTCAAAGAAAAGGAGATAACTTAATTATTAATGAAGATGAAGAATATAAAAAAGTAATACTTGAAAAAATTCCTAATCTTAGACCTGTTTTTGCAAAAGATGGTACAATTACTGCTGCGAATGCCTCAACCATTAACGATGGTGCCTCAGCTTTAGTTCTAATGTCTTTGGAAAAAGCAAATGAATTAAACTTAAAGCCACTCGCTAAAATAATTAGTTATGCTGACGCGGCACATGAGCCAGAATGGTTTACTACTGCCCCATCAAATGCTGTTGAAAATGCATTAAAGAAAGGAAAAATTAGCAAAAACGATGTTGATTATTTTGAATTAAATGAGGCATTTTCTGTAGTTGGTTTAGCAAATATTAAATTATTAGACATTGATAATCACAAGGTTAATGTTAATGGAGGGGCTGTTGCATTAGGACATCCGTTAGGTTCATCTGGTTCAAGAATAGTTGTTACACTAATAAATGTGTTAAAGCAAAACAATGGAAGCATCGGAGTAGCTGGTATTTGCAATGGTGGTGGCGGTGCATCTGCAATTATTATTAAAAATATGTAATGAAATTTGGCATTTCAACTATATCAATTGTTCCAGTAAGATCAGAACCAAATGATCGTTCTGAAATGACAACTCAATTATTATTTGGAGAACATTATAAAGTTTTAGAAACTCAAAAAAAATGGAGTAAAATTCAAATTGCTCATGACAAATATGTAGGATGGGTAAGTAATAACCAAATTCAAGAAATAAATCAAGATGAATTTGAAAGGCTTGAAAAAGATATACCTACATTATCAACTGATATATTGGATATAATTGAAGGAAACTTTCATCAACCTATTATTATTGGTAGTGTGCTTCCTTTTTTTAAAAGTGATCATGCCTTAATTAACAATGAAATGTTTAAGTTTACTGGTAACAAAACACAAGGATTTAGTCAGAAAAAACATTTAATTAGTAATGCACTTATTTTTTTAAATGCTCCTTACTTATGGGGAGGTAGAACTCCATTTGGAATTGATTGTTCAGGTTTTACCCAAATAGTTTATAGACTACAAGGAATAAAAATTCCAAGAGATGCATATCAACAAATAAATCTAGGTACTACAGTAGATGATAATATAGAGGAAGGTGACTTAGCATTTTTTGAAAATAAAAGTGGTAAAATTGTTCATGTAGGTATAGTTATGAAGAATAATCAAATTATTCATGCTTCAGGAAAGGTTAGAATTGATAAATTAGATAAAAATGGAATATTTAACTCTGAAGAAAACAAATACACGCATAAACTACATTCAATTAAAAAAATTATTTAATAAAGATGAATAAATTATATTTGATTTTTATCTTTTCAATATTGATTTTTAGCTCATGTAAACATGAATTAGAAACTCCCTCATGGGATATTGATTTAATCACACCCATTGCTAATTCTAACGTTTCAATTGATCAAATTGTTATTGAAGATAGTTTAATTGAAATTCAAAGTAATGACAGTGGCTTAGTTTCATTATTTTATCAAAGTAATCTAGAAGATATAGATTTTGATTCTTTAATTAATATCGACATGATAGTTCCAGGTAAAACTGAGAGATTAGACTCTATTAATTTTCCAAATATTTCAATTTCAGATACAATTTCACTTGGGGAATTAGTATCAACAATACCTTTAGGTTCAATACTATTTCCAAATGGTAGTAGTGCCTCTATCCCATTTTTACCAAATGTTATAAATGCTGATACTTTTAATGTTAATGCTAGTGATTATTTTGAAACAATGATACTTAGTGACGGAGTTTTATACTTTGAAATAAAAAATAATCTTCCGGTTGATATTTCTAATATAAGTTGCTCTCTTGTAAACTCTTCAAATTTAAACATCATAGCTTCATTTAATTTTCCTTTAATTGTCTCTGGAAGTAGTGCTATAGATAGCATTTCATTAACAGGCCTTTCAATTGACAAAAATATCGAAGCAATTATTAATAATATCGATGTTAATGCTAGCAATGGTAACATTACGATAAACTATGCAGACAATCTTATTTCTAAAATAAGCTTGAAAAATCTTCAAATCACAGAAGCTACAGCATTCTTTCCACAACAAGAATTGTCAAGAGAAATAACTGAAACAAGTTTTGATTTAGGGGATGCTCAAATAACAGAAATAGGCATTAAGACTGGAATTGTTAAAATAAGTTTAATTAGTACAATTCCAGATACTGGCAGAATTATTTATAATATTCCATCACTAAAAAAGAATGGAATACCATTTTCGACTGAAAAAATCGTTCCTACAACTATTTCTGGAGAAAGTACTGACTATATATTTGATTTTCAGGACTATGTTCTTGATTTAACTGGAAAAGATGGAAGAATTGGAGGTGATACCATAAATACAATATACTCTGAGCTTATTACATATATAGATTCAACTGGTGAATTAGTTACTTTAAATCAGCTTGACAGTTTCTATTATTTCACAGAATTTATTTTTAGCCCAAAGTATGCTCTTGGATATTTAGGTACTGATACTGTTGAGTTTGGACCAGAAATAATAGAAAATAATATTTTTAATAATATAGTTGGAGGAAATATTGATCTCAACAACACAGAATTATCTGTAGAAATTAATAATTATTTTGGCGCTGATGCAAATTTAGTATTTACTGAACTTACTGCAGAAAATACAAATACAGGTATTATAACTACCCCTACAGTTGATGAAGATGGAAACAATTTCATTGGGCATGAGTATAATATAAATCGTGCTACGCTAATAAATTTAGAAAATGCTAATATTGAATCAAGTAAAACATCAATAAAATTAAATGCTGATGAAATACTAAGTATTCTTCCTGATAAAATTTCTACCTCACTAAATGTATATCTTAATCCAAATGGACAATCATCAAATCCAGATTTTTTGTTTCCAGAATATCCTATTGACGCATCAATAGAACTTAAAGTCCCACTAAATATTATTTCTAATGATTTACATTTAAAGGATACTTCTGATATTGACATCCAACAAAATGAAGATCTAGAAATTGACAAAGTATATCTTAAAGTAGAAAATGGATTTCCTATAGATTGTGATTTTAATATGATTTTACTTGATATGAACAAAAATGTTATTGATACATTATTTAACAATCAATTTGTTTCATCTGGTTTGATGCAAAATAGTATAGTAGTTGAAAAATCAATAAGTATATTAGATGCAACTGTACCTAATTTTGATCAAATTAAAAATGTTGTTTTTGATATTAAATTTAATACAGATGATGTAAACAATCATGTTAGTATTTACAATGACTATACAATTGATTTCTTACTGAGTGTAAAACTAAAAACTAGAGTAAATTAATTATGAAAACTAAATTTATTCTTCTATTACTTTTTATTTCTTCTGTAATAAATGCTCAAGAGAGGTCAATTACATTAAAATCTGGTTTATCATTTGAAAGTATCTCATTTAATGGAAATTCCATTGAAGATATATTTAGCGGTTATCTTGATAATAATCTAAAAAATAATATTTTAAATCTAAATGACCAACACACTATCAATTTTGATTTTACAAGTAGCTTAAAATATACTGAGAAAATTAGAAATAATTTATTTTATAATTTTTCATTCTCAGATATTACACAATTAAATGCAAAATTTGATAATGATTTATTAAAACTTGCTTTAAAAGGAAATTATGAATACCAAGATGAAACTTTAAACTTTGATAATACAAGGATAAGAGCTACTAGATATCAGCAATTTAAATTACATTTAGAAAATTCAGCTGATAAATATTCAATTGGTTTAGGTATCTCATATGTTCATGGAAATCATAATTATACTATTATCTCAAATAGTGCATCAATTTATACTGCACCAATGGGCCTTTACCTCGATTTAAATTATGATATAAATGCCTATGCAACTGACACTGTAGATTTTTCATTATTTGAAAATAATGGTAATGGAGTTGCATTAGATTTAACTGGATCATACTCTGCTTTTAATCACAAATTAGAAGTTTATATGCACGATTTAGGTTTTATAATGTGGAGTAATAATTCAAATAATATATTAGTTGATAGTTCATATATATTCAATGGGGTTACTATAGACAACATATTTGATTTCAATGATTCTATTTTAGAAGCATCAAATATTGTAGATGACTATGATAATCTATCAGAAAAAAATAGTCAATATAAATCTTACCTATCTTCAAACATCGGATTCAAAATCTCAAAGCAAGTACGAGGTAATAGATTTGGATTAATAACTTATGGCATGAATACTAGATGGCAACCTTATATTGATAATGAAAAGCTATCATTTAATAAAATTAAGCAAGGGTTTGAAGAATCTGATTACAAACCATACTATTATGTTAAAACTGAAATAAAGTTTAATAAAATTTCTATTTTACCAAAAATTGGATATGGTGGCTATACAAATAATTTAAATGTTGATATGGCGTTAATGCTAAAGAAAAAGATTTCATTTGCAATTGGAACACAACATCTAGAATTTTTATTTGACAAAGCTAATACTTATGGAGCAGGAATTTATCTTCAAATATTTAAAGAACTATAAATATGATAATTCTAAATAATTTATTTTCATCATATTCAGTAGGAAATGGATGTAAATACGAAAGTAATAATGATAATTTTTTCTTAATTGCTGGACCTTGTGTTATAGAATCCAAAGAAGAAACATTACATATTGCTAAAATATTAGATGATATTACTAATAAATTAAATATTCCATTTGTTTTTAAAGGATCATTTAAAAAGGCTAATAGAACCCGTTTAAGCTCTTTTACAGGTGTTGGTGATATGGAAGCTATAAAAATACTTAAAGAGGTTAAGGAAACTCTTAAAATTCCAATTACAACAGATATTCATAAAATTGAAGATATAGATAAGTTAGAAGGCATAGTAGATATCATTCAAATACCTGCTTTTCTATCAAGACAAACAGAACTTGTGGTAATGGCTGCTAAAACAGGTAAGCATATCAATATTAAAAAGGGGCAATTTATGTCTGCAGAAAGCATGCAATATGCTAAAGAAAAAGCATCTAAAAATGGCAATGAAAATATTTTATTCACCGAGAGAGGCAATATGTTTGGTTATAATGATTTGATAGTTGATTTTAGATCAATTACAATAATGAAAAAATTTGGAAATCCTGTAATTCTTGATATAACTCACTCATTACAAAAACCTAATCAATCTTCTGGCATTACGGGTGGACAACCTGATTTAATTGAAACTATAGCTAAAGCGGGTATTGCTGTAGGAGTTGATGGTATATTTCTAGAAACACATCCAAACCCAAGTAAATCAAAATCAGATGGAGAAAATATGTTAAATCTAGATAAGGTTGAGGATCTTCTAATTAAACTTAAAAGAATAAAAAGTTCAATTTAAAAATCTTGAACACCAACCATCTTTTATTTGAATAAGCCAACTGTTTAATTCTAGCTTAGTAGTTATATTTAAATTATAAAAAAAAGAATTTTTATCTACATTAATATTATCTTTTAGTTCACTAGATTTAATACATTCAATTTTATCATTTATTTTAACAAATACATTCAATCTTTGATAAAAATTAAATCCATAGGTGCTATCAATTTTTAAAATTAGGTTTTGTAATTTATCAATAGAACATCCACCAGTTGGATTAAAAGATTGATCAATGCCAATAACTAAAAATCTATTTTCAATAAACTCATATGAGGATGTAAGCGTATTTCCATGATGAGACCAATCATTCAAAAAATTTTCTAAAATATTACCAATTTCAATTTGAGTATCAGAATTGATATTTTGTTCAGACCCATAAACCCATATTTTTGAGTCATCTGGTAAATTTTTAAAATCTACAAACATTCAGCAATAAGTTCAGCTAAATCTTTTACATCTGCTTTTCCCTCAGCAATATTTTTAACTCCATCAGTCATCATAGTATTACAAAAAGGACAAGCTGTAGCAATTATATCAGCTTTAGTATCTAAAGCTTCTTTTGTTCTTACAATATTAATCTCAAATTCACCATTTTCAGATTCTTTAAACATTTGAGCACCTCCTGCCCCACAGCAAAAGGATTTTCTTTTATTTCTTGGGATTTCTGAAAAATTAATATTTAGAGAATTAATTAATTTTCTTGGAGCATCATAAATATCATTTCCTCTTCCTAGATAGCAAGGATCATGATAAGTAATTTTATTATAGTCTAATTTAGATTTAAGATTTAATTTTCCTTCATCAATTAAATTTGAAATATATTCAGTATGATGAAAAACAATATAGTTTCCTCCTAAATCAGAATATTCATTCTTCAAAGTATTATAGGCATGAGGACAAGTTGTAACAATTTGTTTGATACCATAAGAATTTAGTATTTCAATGTTCATTAAAGCTTGCATTTGGAATAAAAACTCATTACCTGCTCTTTTAGCAGCATCACCTGAAGAACTTTCTTCTTCACCTAAAACACCAAAATTAATATCAGCGTGATTTAAAATCTTAACAAATGACCTAGTAATTTTTTTTGCTCTATCATCAAAACTTCCTGCTGAACCTACCCAAAATAAAATATCAGGAGTTTCTCCTTTACTTTGAAAATCAGCAATTGTTCTAACTTTTAAATTATCCATTTTATTTTTGAAAAACTTGAATTTTAACTTCCTCCTCAACTAAATCAGTAAATTTACCTGTAAAACGTGTAGCTCTAACAATATGATTATCAACCCAATGATAATTACCTCCTCTTGGTTTATTCATTAATAATCCATGATATTTAAATCCATTTGTATTTAACCATTTTTCAGTAACTTCTCTATGCTCTTCAATTCTAGAAGTAAAGAAAGTAATTATATGGCCTTCATCATACCATTTATTTAAGGTTTCTAGAGCATCTTCATAAAGATTAGCTGTTGCCATTCTTTCTGGTTGCTCATTAGGAATATCATCACATACTGTTCCGTCAATATCAATTAGATAGTTCTTAATGTCGTTTGCAAGTACCGGACTTACATCATTACCATATTTATCTTTATTTATTTTTTTATACATTTTATTTAATTGTTATTCTTCAGTCCATTTTAATCTATCTGCTGCAGGAAATTGCCAAGGGGCGCCATTATTTTCAACATTAGAAAACATATTATTTAATTCACTTGGAGCAGCAGATTCTTCCATTACTAAGTACCTTCTTAAGTCTATAATGATAGATAAAGGATCTAGATTAATTGGACAAGCATCAGTGCATGCATTACATGTAGTACACGCCCATAATTCTTCCTTAGTAATGTAATTACCAAGAAGGTATTTATTTTCATTTTTATTTTTTCCTATTTCCTCTATCCTATCCCTTGTATCCATCATTACTTTTCTAGGTGATAATAATTTACCAGTCTGATTGGCAGGGCAAACCGAACTACATCTTCCGCATTCAGTACAACTGTATGCATTTAATAATTGAACCCAATTTAAATCAGAAGCATCTTTAGCACCAAATAAAGTTGGATTAGAACTATCAGTATTTTGAGGAGCTGCAAAAGGATCAGCATTTGGATCAAGCATCAACTTAACTTCATTTGTTACTGATTTTAGATTGTCAAATTTTCCTAAATTACTAATATTAGCATAGTAAGTACTAGGGAAGGCAAAGAAAATATGAAGATGCTTAGAGATTAAAACATAGTTTAAAAATGCAAGGATACCTAAAATATGAAACCACCAAGTAAACCTTTCAATAAATATTAAAGAAGAAACATCTAAAAAATCTAAAAATGGAACAAATAAAGATGAGATTGGAAAAGATCCAGAAACTATATAGTGATCAATATTTCTTGACTGAAGAATTTGATCGGAAGTATTCATTAATATAAAAGCAGACATCAATAAAATTTCAAAAATCAAGATAAGATTAGCATCTGTTTTGGGCCATTTTGTCATTTCTTTACTCCAAAATCTTTTAATTTTTAATATGTTTCTTCTAATAAGAAAAATAACACATGAAAAAAGAACAAGAAAAGCTAATATTTCAAATGAAGCTATAAGAAAAGAATATAAAGAAGGGTTAATAATATGTGCCAAAAATCTATGCGTGCCAAAAACTCCATCTATAATGATTTCAATTACTTCGATATTAATAATTACAAATCCAACATATATCAATAGATGTAAAAAAGCAGCTATTGGTCTATCAAACATTTTTGATTGACCTAATGCAACCCTAAACATATTTTTAAATCTTAAACCTTTATTGTCAGAACGGTTAATATCTGAACCAAGCTTAATATTTGAAATAATCTTTTTTAGATTTCTTATAAAGTAACCTACAGCAATTATAAAAACAATAGTAAATATGATATTTTCGATTTGCATCAAGAATTATTAATCTTTTTTCTTTTCAAATGATTTATTTGTTCCACCTAATATGGAGAAATTAACATATCTTTTTGGATTATTTTTAATGTCTTCTATTAGCTCAGCAAGTTCAGAAGTAGATTTTTCAAGATTATTATACAATTTTTCATCATTCATTAATTTTGTTAAACTTCCAGAACCAGAATTAATATTATTAGATATTGTATTAATGTTATTTACTAGAGAGCCAAAATTAGCATTTGATAATGTATCAGAAATGGATGATAAATTGTATAAAATTGGCTTGATTCCAGAATTACTATCATTTAAGTTAGTAGTTATAGACTCAAGATTTGATAAAACTTTAGAAACCCTAGCGTCATTATCATAAACCATACTATCAATTTTAACCATTGTTTTTGATAAAATCGCAAAAGTTTCATCTAGACTTTTTATACTATTTGACAAACTATTTCTTGTGTTTTTATTTAAAACTGCAGTTACAATAGTAAGTAATGAATCAACTGAACCAATTAATCCTTCTGCTTTATTTTTTAAAGGAAGTATTTGAGCATTTACTTCATCTTGTAAACTATTTTCAACTCTTCCCAAAAGAGTATCTCCAGAATTTGCAAATGAATTTGATTGTCCGAGAATTAAAGAAACACCTTTTGTCCCCATAAGGTCTTGATTTACAATCTTACAGATAGAATTCTCAGGTATATTGTCTAATCCATCAATGTTTAATGTAACAACTAAATTATTATCTGAATTCAAGATAATATTATTTACCATACCAACATTAAAACCGTTTAATCGAATAGAACTACCTATTTGTAAACCATCAATATCATCATAAATAGCATAGTATGGTTTATTAGTTTGAAAAACATTTAAACCTTTCAAGTATTTTAAACCATATACAAGAAAAATGATAGCTAATAAAAATATAAAACCAGACTTGAATTCTTTTGATATTCTATTCATTATGATTTATTTTATTCTGCAAATTTAACGCTTCTTTGGTAGAAATTTGCTTTCCATTTAAAAATGCTACAATAAATGCACCTTTAAAACCAATCTCTCTCAAGTGATTCTTTAAATTTTCTGCTTCATTTTTATTATTTCCAGATGTTACAAAATACTTGTAGGTACCATTTATTTTAAATTCTTCTGCTTTTAAATCAATAAATTGTTTTTGATTTAACATGGATTTTAAAAAAGTACCAATCTGAATCTTAAAAACAAGTTCTTTACTAGGCACTTCTTCTTTTTTTAATAAACTTATATCTTTTGATTTAGAATTTATTTCTTTAGCTATTTTACTACTAAATTTAACAGAATCCTTGGATAATTTCTCATCGTTAATTTCAACAGATTCTTTATAAGATCTAAAAGCTCTAAAAATTGCTGAGGCAATATAATCTTGACCTAAATCTGAATGTAAAAATTCTTCTTCTTGAGGATTGGTTAAAAAACCACATTCGATTAAAATACTTGGCATATTAGTTCTACTAATAACATAAAATGGAGCTTGTTTCACCCCTCTGCTTTTTCTATTTGCTCTAGTAGAAAACTGAGATTCAACTTCTTCTGCAATTTTTAAACTTTGATTTAAATATGTGTTTTGCATTAAACTAAATACAATATAGCTCTCAGGGGATTTAGGATCAAAACCTTCATATTTCTGTTGATAATTGTCTTCAAGATATATAGCGGCATTTTCTCTCATGGCAACATCCATATTAGCTTTTAATTTACTCATTCCCATTACAAATACACTAGCACCAGATGGTTTTGGATTTGTAAAGCCATCACAATGAATTGAAATAAAAAGATCGGCATTAGCATTATTTGCTATTTCAGTTCGTTCATTTAATTCTAAAAAAACATCTGAATCTCTTGTATAAATAATATTAACATCTGGAAATGCTTCAGCAATATATTTACCTAATTTCAATGATACAGAAAGTGCAACATGTTTCTCATAAATCTTAAATCTTTTAGTACCCATTGTTCCAGAATCTTTACCACCATGGCCTGGGTCAATAACTATTGTTTTAATTTTTGTTGAATTTATTTGACAAAAAAGAAAATTACTTGATAAAAAAAATACAAATAAGAAAAAGATCAGTTTTACGTTATTCACTTTTAAATGGTATAAATTAATTAGCTTTGACGAGCGTTTTTACCTTATTTACAAATATATTTAACTTGAAAGTCAGATATTTTACACTCATTATTTTGTTATTAACAGGATTGATTGAAAAAACTCATGCTTTCAGTGTTATCTCAGATACAGTTCAGAATGAAAAAACAAAATCAAATTTCACTTTTGAAGATGAAATTATCAAAGATGCCAAGGACTCAATTAAAATTGATTTAGATAACAAAAAAATTTTCTTGTATGGAAAAGCAAAAATCAAATATCAAAATATTACTATTGAATCTGGATTTATTGAAATTGATTGGAATACAAGTGTAATAACTGCTAGACCAATAACAGATTCATTAGAAAAAAATATTCAAATTCCATTTTTCAAGGAAGGTAATGAATCATTTAATGCTCAAGAGATAAAATATAATCTTAAAACTAAAAAAGGAATAATCAAAAAAATCAAAACTAAAGAAGGTGAAGGTTTTATTTTAGGTGAAAAAGTAAAAAAAACAAATGAAGATATTTTTTATTTAAACAAAGGAGATTTTACAACTTGTAATCATGAAAAACCTCACTTTTCAATTAGAGCAAAAAAAATTAAAGTAATTCCTGGTGATAAAATAATAACAGGACCAGCATATTTAAGATTATTTAATTTTCCAACTCCACTAGCTTTACCATTTGGTTATTTTCCAAATAATCAAAAAAAGAGCTCCGGTTTAATTTTTCCATCATATGGAGAATCTGCCAATTTAGGTTTCTTTTTGAAAGATGGAGGTTACTATTTTACCCTTTCAGAAAAAGCTGACCTTTCTTTAAAAGGTGATATATATTCAAAAGGAAGTTGGGGGGTAAAATCTCTTTTTAGATATAAAGAAAGATATAAATATTCTGGAAATCTTGATTTTAGCTATGGAAATATAATTAATAGTGAAAAAGGATTTCCAGATTTTAGTGTAAAAAAGGATTTTTTTGTTAGATGGAATCACAAACAAGATGCAAAGGCAAATCCATCTTTACAATTTTCAGCAAATGTTAATGCTGGAAGTAGCACTTATCATAGAAATAATACATTCAATTCAAATGAATATTTAAACAATACATTTCAATCAAGTGTAAATTTATCAAAGAGATGGGAAGGAACACCATATTCTCTATCTGCAAATCTAAGGCATAATCAAAATACACAAACCAAAATAGTTAACTTATCTCTTCCAGATATTTCATTTAACGTAAATAGAGTATTTCCTTTTAAAAATCTAGGAAAAAAAGGAAAAGATAGTTGGTTTCATAAAATAGGCATAAGCTATAGTAGTAATATTAGAAATGATATATCTATTGCTGACTCACTCCTTTTTTCAGATAAGTCTTTAAGATCTTTTAGAAATGGAATAAGACATAGTATTCCAATAAGCACATCAATCAAAGTATTAAAGTACTTTACATTTAGCCCAAGGATAAACTATACTGAAAGATGGTATACAAATCAAATTAATAAAAATTGGGATAGTTCAGATTCAACTTTAATAACTGATACAGTAAATAAATTTACTAGAGCTGGTGAATACAATATATCAGCAGGATTAAACACAAAAATATATGGATTAATTCAATTTAAAAAAGGGAAAATTAAGGCTATTAGACATGTAATTACTCCTAATCTTAGTTTTTCATATAAGCCTGATTTTTCAGAAAACAAATATGGATATTATAGAAATGTAGAATTAGAAAATGGAAATATTCAAGAATACTCAATTATGCAAAATGGAATTTTTGGATCTCCTTCAAAAGGAAAACAAGGAAATATTATTCTAAATATTTCAAATATTATTGAGGCCAAATTAAATTCCAAAAAAGATACCGCCCAAAAAATTAAAAAAATTAAAATTTTTGAAAATCTTAATGTTGGTTCGTCATATAATATATTTAATGATTCTCTTAACTTTAATGATATAAATTTAAATGCAAGAACACGTCTTTTAGATGTAATTGACTTTACTTTTTCTAGTAGATATGATCCGTATATTACCAATAAAAACTTCAACAACAACTTAAATAAATATGAATTATTTGAAAATGGCAGATTAGCAAGATTTACTAATGCTAATGCAACTGTAGGTCTATCTATATCTAATAATACTTTCTCAAAAAAGAAAGAAAGTGAAGAAGAAAAGAAATCAAAAATTAATTGGAGTTTTAATGCTAACTACTCAATAAATTATAATAAAGGATATAGATCTTCTGAATATTCTGATACAAATCAAACACTAAATTTCTCTGGAGATTTAAAAATAACAGATAAATGGAAATTTAATTTTCAATCAGGATATGATTTTGACACTAAAGAATTAACATATAGTTCAGTTAATATTTATAGAGATTTACATTGTTGGGAAATGATTTTAAATTTAATTCCAATTGGTTATCATCGAAGCTACACATTTACAATAAGAGTTAAAGCAGCTATTTTACAAGATTTAAAGCTAGAAAGAAAAAAAGATTGGATCAATACTGATTTTAACTAATTCTCTACCCAATTCTTAATCATTTTAAGACCATTAGTAGTCATTATTGATTCAGGGTGAAACTGAACTCCTCTAACATCCAATTTTTTATGTTTAAAAGAATATATGTTACCGTTGTTATTTTCTGAAGTAATTATCAAATCCTCTGGAAAATTATTTTTATTTACAGACCATGAGTGATATAATCCAACATGAAATTTTTCAGGTAAACCATTAAAAATATAATCATTGTTAAAAACAGAAATTTCAGTAGAAACACCATGATTAACAATGTTTAAATTTAATAAACTTGCACCAAAAAATTCAGCAATAGCTTGATGACCAAGACAAACTCCTAATAAAGGTTTATTAATTGAAGCTTCAATAATTTTAAATAAATTTTTGTGTTCTTTGGGAAGTCCAGGTCCTGGAGATAATATTATCTTATCAAATTCATCTAATTCAGGAAGATGAACATCATCATTTCTTACAACTTTAACAGAATTAGCAAATTGACAAGCATAATGATATAAATTATAGGTAAATGAATCGTAATTGTCAACAATCAACAAATTCATTTAATTATAAGTAAAGATCAGCAAATTCTCTGAATGCACCTTCACCTCCACGAGAATTTAGTTTAATAATATCAGGTATTGATTTAATTTTAGCAACTGCATTTTTTGGGCATGCACAAACACCAACTTCCGAAAGTAAACTAAAACAGTTCAAGTCATCACCAACATATGCAATTTCAGAAATATTAATGTTTTCTTTAATACAGAAATCTTTTATAAACTGTAGTTTATCTTTTACACCATGAAAATCATAATCAAGCTTTAATTTACTTGCTCTATTTCTATTAATCATTCTGTCTTCTGAAGTTAAAATTCCAACCTTAAATCCTTTAGCTTGTAATAATTTCATGCCCATCCCATCATAGCAATTGAATTTTTTAAATTCATCTCCAGATTCAGTGTAATACATTCCTCCATCAGTTAAAACACCATCAACATCACTAAGAAAAATTTTTATTGCCATAATTATTAAATATAAAAACTAATATAAACTTAATTCAGTAACTTTTTGTTTTAATCTAGATTTTGCTAAAAAATTATTTTCCAAATCATTTGAAAAAGGTACTGGAGTATCTAAACTGGAACATCTTAGAACAGGCGCATCTAAATATTCAAAACAATTTTCAGAAATCAGTGAAGAAATATCAGCACCAAAACCACCAGTCATACAATCTTCATGTAAAACAAGAGCTTTACCAGTTTTTTTAACTGATTTATATATCATTTCTGTATCCAAAGGAATTAAAGTTCTCAAGTCAACTATTTCCACTGAGCAATTAATTTCATTTAAAAGTTCAAGAGCCCAATGTACACCCATTCCATATGTTATAATTGTTAAATCATTACCTTCATTAACAATATTACCCTTTCCAAGTTCTATTGTGTAGAGTTCATCAGGAACATTTTCAGAAATACTACGATATAAAGCCTTGTGCTCAAAAAACATAACAGGATTGGGGTCATTTATTGAAGAAGCTAATAAGCCTTTTGCATCTTTTGGAAAAGCAGGATAAACTACTTTAAGACCAGCGGTATGTGTGAACCATGATTCATTAGATTGTGAATGAAATGGTCCAGCTCCAACACCAGCTCCGGTAGGCATTCTTATTACAACATCAGCATTTTCATTCCATCTGTAATGTGATTTTGCCAATAAATTTACAATTGGATTAAACCCTGTACTAACAAAATCAGCAAATTGCATTTCAACAATTGATTTAAATCCATTAATTGAAAGACCATAAGCAGCACTTACAATAGCAGATTCACAAATAGGGGTATTTCTTATTCTTGATTTGCCATATTTTTCTACAAAACCATCAGTAATTTTAAAAACACCACCATATTCAGCAATGTCTTGACCCATAATAACTAAGTTATTATGCAAATGAAAGCTTTGATTTAATGAGTCTGAAATAGCATCAATTAATCTCTTTTCGCTGACACTACCATTAGAAATTGTTGTTTCGTGCTTAAACGGCTTAAAAACATCACTAATCTCTTTATTATTATATTGGGTTTGAGTTTCATTATCAGCATCTTGCCAAGAACTATTTATTTCTTCTTTTAATTCAGATTTTATTAAAGCAATTTCTTCAATGCTTAAAATATTTGATTCTATTAAAAAATTTTCATAATTAGAAATGGGATCTTTTTGAGACCATTTTTTCATTAGCTCCTCAGGAACATATTTTGTTCCAGAAGCTTCCTCATGACCTCTCATTCTAAA
>Ga0208763_1000123_pt1 | contig 17526 bp, 17 predicted proteins | sample ETNtaG_20_FD_185756 | JGI IMG/M metagenome (GOLD analysis project Ga0208763, IMG submission 185756) | Marine microbial and viral communities from oxygen minimum zone, Eastern Pacific Ocean - ETNP201306PF45B (SPAdes) (version 2) | ecosystem: Environmental > Aquatic > Marine > Oceanic ... | reverse complement strand
CCACTAGTTTCAACTATCACAAGGTCAAAACCTACTGCTTTACATGCTTCAATAGAACGACCTATACAATCTGCAATCTCTCTACCGCTATCTCTACTGGCAAATGAACGCATGAATAGATTCTCATCTGAAAGTGAATTCATTCTAATTCTGTCACCGAGTAATGCACCCCCTGTCCTTTTACGTGTTGGGTCTGTAGCGAGTAAAGCGATTTTTGTTCCTGGATTATCTCTTTGTATCCTTAACATCAATTCATCAGTGAGACTAGACTTTCCAGCACCCCCGGTTCCAGTTAAACCTACTACCGGACATTTTGAACCGTCAGTAGATCTGACTCGTTCTAGAATTTCATTGAACATTTTCTCATCAGCATTTTCTGCCAAAGTCAATAATTTAGATACAGATGGATGATTGCTAGCAATGATAGGTTCTTTTAATGATTCAAATCTCACTGGGTCAAGTAAATCATTCTTTGAAGCCCTATCGATAGCATCTGAAACCATACCTGTAAGTCCTAATTCTCTACCATCTTCTGGAGAATAAATTTTTGCAATATTTGAATCTAGTAAATGTTGTATTTCATGTGGTAGAATTGTTCCTCCGCCACCTCCAACTAAGCTTACATGCCCGAAGCCAGCTTCATACAAAATTTGTTTGGTATGGGTGAACATTTCAACCGCTCCTCCTTGGTATGATGTAATGGCAACACAATGTGCGTCTTCCTGGATTGCAGCTCTAGCTACTTCATCAGCACCTCTGTCATGTCCAAGATGAATTACTTCACATCCCATTGACTGGAAAATTCTTCTGAAAATACCAATTGCAGCATCATGTCCATCGAAAATAGCGGCTGCTGTGATGATTCTCAACGGCGTTCCACCTACCTCGGCAGACCTTTGCATGAACTTGGGACACTATGTACCCCATTTAATCCGCCGATTGCCTACTTTTGTGATTTCAGTAAATAAATTCTTAATTTTAACAGATTTGAATTATTTCCTCCTATAATTTAATTTTAGATTGGATATGTTTCATTTTTCCAAAAATGTATGATTTATCCGGGTAAGTATTCAAGAGGTATAGTCACTTCGGTGATTTTGGTGAATGATACTATGCTATGTCCAAGAGATGGGTCCATCCTAATTTCTCCAGAAGAAACTGGTAAGTCAGTTTTTTCTAGGAATGGTATTTTTCATTGCCCCACATGTGCAGGATTGGCACTAAACTCTGAGGCTGCGTCATCTGAGATTTGTAGTAAAAAATTAGAGTCAATGCATGATGGATTTATGGATGAAGGAACTCCTACTGATATTTGTTGTCCATTTTGTGAAGTCAAGATGAAAGTTCGAGATTTCGCATTTAGGAAAATTGATGGTTCATTAACCGAATTAATTGAGATTGACGGATGCCCTGAATGCTCATCATTTTGGCTTGATTCTGGAGAATTACAGAGATTATCGCCACCCAATGGTGATAAAAATGAGAATACTGATTCAGAGGCTAGAGCACTTGCAGTTGTATTCGATTTACTTTTTCATCTACCGTTTGTTTTGTTATAATGAGAGTTTTCAAAAATGACAGATAATGAAAGTCCATGGTGGGATTCTAGCAAAGAACAGTCGTCACCAAACCCCGAAAATTCTTCAAAAAACGTTTTTTCTGGAGATGTAAGTAATTTTTCTAATTTGCAAACTGTGAGCGCCCCTCAAACCCAAGACCCCAATCAATTCTTGATTTCACACTTTTTAATTGGATTATTCTTAGTTCCTACAATCGCTGCATTTTTCATGTCTCTGATGATACTATGGATAGAACCAGGTGGAGTAGATGATAATTGGTATTATGATAGTAGATATCAACCGAGTTTTGATGATAATTATATTACAATAAATGATGAAGAATACAATACCATGACAGTCGATTTCTATATCCCTAGCGTAAGAGATCTTGACTTATATGATATTTATGACAGAGATTATTATTTCTATACCAGTGTAAATGTCTGGGGAGAAGATTGGGATGATTACGGTTATTGTGGATTTGATATAGAGTGGCTAGGATTATCTGTTCAATCAGATGATAACAGGATTTGGTACCCTATGGATTGTGATGGTTCACTTGAAGGTTATAATTTCTATTTTCTTAAGAATGGCCAATCAATAACCTATGCTACTGATTATGATTCTCAAATAGATAATGCAGATGTTTCTGGAGACATAGATCCTGATTTAGATGGCATCTTAATTGATTTCCTTCCATTTATTATCCCAATAGCCTATCTCGGGATGATAATATGGAGCTTTGTTAAAAAGAAGAAATCCTTAGGTTTAGGTCTAATTGGTGGTATATTTGTGGCACCATTTTCATTTTGCTTCATAATGTTCTTGAGCGTTTTATTCTGGGATTTGTGATTTCCTAAATCACTCCTCCAATCATTAAACCAGCAAATACGAACATGAGAACTCCCATTGCTCCATCGATAATATGTGAGATTGATTTTAGCTTCTCGACACGTCCTCCGGTGGTTAATGCAAGAGCCACAGTCACATACCATGTTCCATCAATCATCATCCCCAGAAATCCCATGCCTAGTAGTGTCTCAATACTTACGTTATTTTCTATGAATGGAGTATATAGTGCAAGCATCCAAGCCAAGATTTTTGGGTTTAGTAATGCAATTGAAAAACCCTGAATGAATCCTTGCTTGTCATTATTCCCATGACCTCCCGATTCTATTTCCGAAGAGGGGCCCTTTCTTGCATGATTAAGGAAAGTATATCCCAACCAAACTAAGATACAGACTCCGGCCCATTTCAACCCTATTTCCGCTGTTTCATGCAGAGAAATCGCTGTTGCAAAAGCTCCTGCAGCGAGAAATGCGTATATTCCAAATCCAATTCCATGACCTATTCCAGTCATTACTCCCTGTCTTCTTCCTCCAGTAAGAGTATTTCGAAGAACCACTGCTAGAGATGGACCCGGACTCATCGCCCCTAAACAAAAAACGGTTGCTAGAGCAATCCAAGCCTCGGGCGTCATTGTATCACTGAAATCTAAGCGCCGTCGTACATTGCTTCTATTTCATTAGCCCAATTCTCTCTAATTTGTATTCTTCTAATTTTGAGAGTTGGAGTTAATTCTCCAAAATCTACACTAAGATCTCTAGGGAGAATCTTAAATTTCTTAATTTGTTCAGGATTACTAAATTGTCCATTTAATTCTGTAACATGTGCTTGCATCTCTGCATGAATTTCTTCACTTTCAGTGTAGTCTGCAAGAGTTTTCCCGAAACTCTCTAGAGTTGAGATCTGTACAGTTGGATCTTTTGGTATTTTAGCCGGGTCCATCCCATGTTTATCTCTTAGAATTGCTCCCACATCCAATGTAAATAAAGCACTACAGTATTTTCTTCCATCTCCAATCAACATACATTGAGAAACCAATGGTATTGACTTCATAGTTTCTTCAATTACTAGAGGGGCAATATTTTTCCCACCAGAACTAACATAAAGTTCTTTGATTCTTCCAGTGATTTTAACATATCCATCAGCATCAATTTCTCCTTTATCACCTGAATGCAACCATCCATCAGAATCTATAGTTTCAGCAGTTGCCTCGGGATTTTTGTAATATCCTTTCATTATATGTCTTCCACGGAATAAAATTTCTCCTGAATCTGAAATCATCAATTCTGTACCGCTGAATGGCTTACCTACAGTGCCAAATTTATGATTTTTCTTGTATCCTAAACTTGCACCGGCAGTAGTTTCCGTCATTCCATATCCTTCATACAATGGAATATCAAGGGTGTGGAATAATCTTAGAATATCTGGATTTATTGGTGCCGCCCCAGTAATTGCATATACACAATTTGACATTCCAATTGCTTCTTTCGCTTTCTTCTTAATTACCCCTCCTAGAATCGGTACCTTTGCTAGTTTTATCTTCGATCCAAGTTTTGCAACTAGATTACTGTATACCTTTTCATAAATTCTAGGTACTCCAATGAATAGGTGAGGTTGAACTTCTTTTGCATAATCAATTACATTTAGTGGTGCATCAACAACGGTCATATGAAGACCCCATCTAATATGAGCATGACAGTCAACTAGTTGACCGAAAACGTGAGCACATGGTAGCCATGAAACATAACCCCATCCTCTCTCAAATTCTTGCAGTTTCCATACTTCAGCAAGTTCAAAATCAATATTATCATGAGTTAATTCTACACCTTTTGGATTACCAGTTGTTCCTGATGTGTAGATTAATGAGAATGTATCATCGGGTGTAATACTTTCAACTCTCTTTTCAATTTCTGAGTAATCAACATCTTTCCCCTTATCGATAAAATCTGACCATGACATACATTTGTCATGTTCTGGCATTTCTACTCCATCCATTACAACTACAGTTTCTACTTTTTCCAGTTTATCCAGTATTTCGTGCAATCTGTAAGCACACATTTTTTCTTTATTACCGCCATCCATTGGATTATCTCCAACGAATACCACTCTTGAATCAGAGTTCCCGACAACCCACTCTACTTCCTCAGGTGAACAGGTATGGTAAACTCCAACAGCTGCCCCATTACACATGTTAGCCGCGTGATAAGATGTATACCATTCCACTCTATTATATGAGTAAATACTTAGTTTATCTCCTTCGTTAAATCCTAGAGCAATTAGTGATTTTGCTACAGAAGCAGTTTGGTCATGAAAATCAGACCAACTAATGTGATTCCATGTGCCATCAGAATCTTTAGTTGAAATTGCTTTTTCATTTCCATGATTTTTCGCATTCGCCATCAGGTATTCGGGGGTTGTCATAGCAGACATGAGGCTTGACAATGGATGTCTTGACTTAATTGTTTACTAGTGTAGTAATTGGAACTTAGTAAGTTTTATTACACTATGATTTCGTAATTCAAGGTAAAACATTTCTGACATTTTCCTTCCAATCTTCACCTTTATTTCTGTTCGCAAGAGGAGAAGCCGGAGATGGATGCCAACAACTAGTAATCTCTACATTTAAGCTAGATAATGCATTTTTCGCCCTCTTTTCAGCATATTTACCAACAGCGATTACTTTCTTGATTCTCATAATTTTTACAACTTGAATTAGGTGTTCATCGCATATTGCAAGTAATTGACTAACGGTTTTTCCAGAAATTTTGTCAGGAGTGATGTTGGTTGCCCTTTCTCCGTTAAATAGCATTAGCGGACAATGATTAACAATGAAAACATTAGAAAAAATTTCTTCAACACTACCATAGTGTTCTTCTAATAAATTCCAGATTCTAGTTCCAGAAACCTCTTCCTTATGCCAATCTAATCCTGAAATTGGTCTTTTTGGATGCTGATTCCTTGGTTTTCCAACTTTCAATCCTTTTATTCCCAATAAATCCCTAACAACACTAGTTGCAGAGAATGGAATGCCCATTTGACCCATTCCATGAGGTCCAGGGTTCATCCCCAGAAGGAGTGTTTTTGCACCCTTACCTCCGCCTAATTCAATGAATGCTTTGTGTGGTTCCCAAGCATAGATTAGAGGATTATAGACACAGTCAATCAATCCTTCTTTTTCAAGCATTATACCTAATTTTTCAACATTATCTCTCAGATTTTCTGCAGCAGTTATCAGTTCATCTGTTACCATAATATCACTACTGTTTAACGTCTCTAACCTCTGCTTTACTAATTCTCTTGAGTTCTTCTGGCGTTATTGGAAATACGGTCTCTGCCGTCCCCCCAGCTCCCCATATCAGATCGTATTTGAATAAGTCTTCATCAATTATTTTTATTGTTTCTTTAAGATGTCCAAAAGGGGGAACGCCTCCAACCGCAAATCCAGTAGATTTCAAAACATATTCTGGCGATGCTTGACCAGGTTTATATCCCAATATTTTCTTCAATTTTTTCTTCCTATCGACTCTATTTGATCCCGATGTGATTACTACTATCGCCATATCTTGACCTTCGAAAACAATGGATTTTGCTATTTTTGAAACATCACATCCAAGTTGCCTAGCAGCGTCTTCAGATGTTCTTGTCCCTTCTTCATATTGTCTAGGATTGGCATCAAAATTGATTTTCTCACATTCATTCAACCATATCTGATGTCCGTCCATAATTGGTCATGTTAGGATTTGGATAAAAGTTGTTTGCACTTCCGCATTATTGATGAATCATTGTCGTGCGCAGGTGGTCTAATGAATTGGCCAATTGGACCTTATGGTACTTCAATGGGTGCATTATTATTATTCACATTACCAATACATTATTTCTTGACTAGAGATGAGAAAGACAGGCGTGTTTCATTAGCAGAGTTACCTAAAGAAATCAGAGAAAAAGGGTACTGGTGGCATATTCTTCTCTATTTACTAATGTTCATTTACAAAGCAATGATAGATTTTCATAATGAACCTATGAAAGCTAGAGTTGGTGGTTTCACCCATTGGATATATGCCATAGAAGGGGACTGGACTTACCATATTCAGGATTTATTTCTGAACGATTTTCTAACTAATCTTCTATCTGGGCATTACCTATTCATGTACCTGTTTATGATTTGGTTTTCACCAATGTACTACATTTTATGTCGTGACGAAATTATGGCAGACAAGGCGGCTCTGAATTATTTCATAATATACCTGTTAAGCGTTCCATTGTACTTATTTTTCAATGTTGAAGTAACATCTACCTACATATCTGGAATGGATGCTTTATTGTATCATGATTCATTCACTCTAGCATTTTTCACAGATAATGATCCAATGGATAATGCGATACCGAGTTTACATGTAGGGCTGCCAATTAGTTTACTGATTATCAATAGATTACATTGTCGTAAATTAGGTATTGATTTCAAAGATTGGCGCCACAGAGAATTTGACTACTTCATACAATTTAACGTAATAATTTACTTATTTTCGATTCAATATCTTGGAATTCATTGGTTAGTTGATATCATTCCTGGAATAATTTTAGCAATTATAACATCATCATTTGTACATGCAGTTCAACCAGTTGTACGCGCTAGATCTGAAAATGGTTGGAGTTCATTACTACCTGATAGGAACCAAGTATTTTCTTCAATTCTTATCTTGATAATTTGTTCCACATGGTTGGCTGTTGGAGTAATTGATGGCTCAGGTACCGATGAAGATGAGGCAAATATGAGATTCGGAATAGGCGATATTAATTTAGATACTGTTGAAGTTCATAGTATCTGGGATCCTGTTATTGTAGATGTCTTTAACGTTGGTGAAAACGATGTCGAAGTTCTGTTAATTGAGAGAGATTTTGTTGAAAAACATGCAGAAAAAGGTATATTTAATTGGGATAACTTTGTATCCGAAGGAAATCTTTCAATTTTAGAGAAAAATAGTTCCTTAACTTTCGAAATTACTCCTGAAAATATTTTCGATGTGAATATTGTCCTATTTAGATTAGCAGATTCTGGACAACTTGAAGATGGTGCACTCGGTGAAGTTAGGATAGTATCGAATTATGTTGATGATGAACTGATATATACTGGCTTCATAGTCAGTTTTCCTGCATTTTTTATCACTGGGATAGTTATTGAAGGATTTTACAATCGTAGATTTTAGAATATGTTGAAGGCCATTATTCCTCCGATGTAAAGGCCTGACATCGAACCCAAGGCTAACCATATACCAATTCTAAACGGAGGGAAATTATATTGCCAGATATACATAGATTGCCCTAACCAAGTCAGAATTACAACTGCAATACCATAAAATCCGAAGAAAAATCTGAATGAGTAGAACACAATCAATCCTAAAACATAACCTAAATATAGTTCATTTTTATTTCCAAATTTTTCATTCAAGAGGGAAACCAAAAGCCCTAATAATGCTAAAATTATTACTGGAGTCAAAAGATTTCTAGTTGTAAAATAATCAGTTTGGAAAATATATGGTATGAATGCTAATATTAATCCAGTAACTGAAGGTAAAACAACTGGCCACAGCGGAGCAGACTCCCACTTCATGATGCTCCGGGGGCATATCTAACATATAATACTCTGAATTGCTCCATACGTCTCATTCATCAATAAGTATAGTCTCCGATGTGTTATGGCGAAAGGCGAAATTGTACTTGGATGTCTTGCTCCACATCCTCCGCACCTAGTTTACGCAGAGAATCCTCCTCAAAATGAGGCCTTCAGTGAAGGGGGATGGGAGACTCTAAGATGGGGTTATGCAAAACTTGCAAGAAAATTAAAAACAATTGATTATGATGCTATTGTAATATTTACTCCACATTGGCAGACATACATCGGTACCCATTTCTTGGGTCTTCCCGAATTTAAGTCTAAATCTGTAGATCCGGTTTTTCCAAACTTGTTCAGATACAACTATGATCTTAAAGTAGATGTTGAATTAGCTGAAGCAATGCATGAAGAAACTGCTAAAGCAGGAATAATCACAAAAATGATGAGAAACCCTGATTTTAGAGTGGATTACGGAACTATTACATCATGTCATCTACTGAATCCAAGCTGGGATAAACCAATTGTAACAATATCCAGCAATCGTAATTCTCACTATTATTCCAATGAAGTGATGGTTGAACAGGCTAAAGCATTGGGTGAAGCTTGCATGAGAGCAATAGAAAAAAGTGGTAAAAAAGTAGTTTTAGTCAGTAGTCACAGCCTTAGCCACCGTCACTTTGTTACTGAATCTCCTCTCCCTGAAGATATGAGTAGAGAGCATATTTACAATCATAGTCAATATGTTTGGGATATGAAAATCATTGATATGTTTAGGAAAGGACAGATGCAAGAGGTAGTAGATATAATGCCAGAATATACTGAACAAACAATTGCTGAAACTGAGGCGGGAGGACTTATTTGGATGATGGCTGCTATGGGGATACCAAGTTATCCTGCAGAAATTTATGGCTATCAATCAGTAATTGGTACTGGTAATTGCATAGCTTGTTGGGACCCTAATACTCAGACAAGGGAGTTAGTTCTTTGAGGTGTTTGAATGAGTGAAGAATCACAAATTCTGTTCGGACTTTACGTCCCTCCTCATCCACAGCCATTATTATCTCCAGACGCAAATCCTGGATACGCAAATTTACGTGCTGCATTTGAAACATGTAGAAAGAGAATAGAAGAATCTGAGGCAGATTTGATTCTGGTCTATTCAACCACATGGCCCAGTGTTGTAGGTCATCAGATTCAGGCCCTTAGAGAATCTATCTGGACCCATGTAGATGATGATTTTCATTATTTAGGAAGTATGCCCTATAATTTTCAAATCGACACTGATTTTGCTCATGAATATTGTTCTATGGCAGAAAAAAGAGGATTACATGCTAGAACTGTGGAATATGAAGGCTTCCCGATAGATACAGGTTCAGTAGTCGCGCTTAGTTTGCTTAATCCAGATAACAGAATTCCAGCATGTATCGTATCCAGCAACATGTATGCTAATCGTTCAGAGACAATTGTTTTAGGAAAAGCTGCAAATGATGCTCTGATTAGTCAAGGTAAGAAAGCTGTTGTTGTTGTGGTATCTAGTTTGTCAAATAGAATGTTCACTGAACATATCGATCCGGCTGAAGATAGAATCCATAGCTCAAAAGATGACGAATGGAATCAAAAAATATTAGAATTTTTTGCCGATGGTAGACTAGAAGATTTGAGCCAACTAAGTCGAGAAATTCATGGTCAAATCAGGGTTCAGAAAGTAGTCGCATACAAGCCGGCATGGTGGATGGCTGCATCAATGGGGCAGCACAATAATTACAATGGAGAAGTTTTAGCTTACGAGGCTCTACATGGTTCTGGTGGTGCAGTTATTCAACTCACTCCATCTTCTGGTTCATTCGGAGATAAAGAATTCGACGAAGATGACGTAGAATACTATCAAGGCGATAGAAATGTCTTGAATAAGGGGAATAATTGATGTCTGAAAAAATCGATGAAGAAGATTTCCAGGAAAAACGTTGGCAACTTCTTGAGTGGATATATGAAGTCGATCAGATTACTGACTCAGAAGCAAGAAGTCAACTTGTAGATGAAATTAAATCCATGCCTCAAGAGATAGTTGAAAAAATGTATAATGATTACGGTAAATCACTTCTAAGTTCTGCAGGTGGTGCAATGGGTGCAGCTGCAGGGGTAGCTGTTGGAGGGCCTGTAGGCGGAATAGTTGGAGGTGTCGTTGGGAAGAAAACCGCAGGTAAACTGGTTACAGCAAATGGTCCATTCAAGTCAGAACTCGGGCCTTCTGCTGTGGGGGCATATCCACACCTTCACAGAGTTGGTGATTTGATATTTGTTAGTGGAATTGGTCCAAGAAAACCAGTTACTAATGAGATACCTGGTGGACCTATAAAAGACGAAAATGGCAATCCACTCGATTATGATATTAGAGCTCAGACTCGTTCGGTAATCGAAAATATTAAGATTATTCTCGAAGAATATGGATCAAGTTTAGAGAAGGTAGTCGATGTTTATACAATGCTTGTAGATATGGACAGAGATTTTACTGGCTATAATGAAGTTTACGCTGAATATTTTTCAGAGATTTTGCCGGCAAGAACTACTTGCTCTGTTTCGGCTCTCCCAACCCCTATAGCCGTTGAACTCAAAGTAATTGCAAAAGCATGATTTTCCTAATCATAAAGATTCAATCCTTTCTGATGTGCAATCAATTGGGGCAGAAATAGGGTTGCAAGCAACAGGATTTCCATTTGGTATCTCTACCCAATAATCTATGCCTTCAACTTTTTCTGGATAATCTGTGGAAATAGAATGGGCGCCAACTGAAATAGCGGCCTCAAGTCTGGATGTGTCATTATTGTCAGCTTCTCCATCCTCTGCATTATCTGCTCTCGATCTAACTATGAATCCGTCTCGGACCAAAGCCTCTATTTCATCACCATTTCCTATTGGGTTTGTATCAGAGAAAATTGCGGCTTCAGAACTTCCTGGCTCAGACATTGTAAACATTCTCGAACCATTCAAACCAGGAAATTTACCATGATAATTTTCTCTTAAATCACCACTGGAAAGGAGTATGAAAATTGCTTTACCTCTTGATTCGTCCAGTAGAGGCCATCCATTTTTTAATATGGCATCCGAAAGTGTGTCTTCACCATTTCTTACATCGTCAGGAACAATTGTCTTGTTACGTGGCCAATATTGTATAATTTCATTTTCAATTTTATCTAACATATTTTGCAAATCAATAACTACCGTATTATCTGTACTTTGTTCGATCCATTCTTTAGGCTCTATCCAAATCATTAATGGTACATGTTCTTGATTTTGATTAGACCAATTTAGTAAAGTTTCCAAACATTCTTCCAAAGTGATACAGTTAGACCTTACATCATATTGATTATGATAGACATATAATTGACCTCTTGCATCCCACCAGACATCAATTTCAAACTGTCTAACTCCTTGTTCTTCAGCTTGTACATCTAATGGGTCGTGTGAGTAGTCATAGGCTCTAATTGTAGGACCAATTGGAGCCAAATGGTAAGAGTTATGGGTTCCTTTCATTTGAATATGATTGATTCTTAATGGAGTTAAATCTTCATCTTCAATAGTGGATTCTTTTTCAGAATTTGAAAGGCAGCCACTAATTGAACCTGAGAAAATTATCAATACCAAAATGGCCGATACCGCCCTCATATTGTTCATTCTAGTTTGTTATTTACATTAATAATTTCGGAGTACAAACCTTCAACAATAACTTATCTTTCGGATAAATATGGATAGACTATCTCCGTCTGATGTTTTAGGCATAGTTCTACAACCATTTGAATCTGTTACAGAGACTTTGGAAAGGAAATTAGGATTATTTTCGGTTGTTATACTTTCATTATCTGCTATGTTAGGGAGCGGATTATTCGTTCTTCCTTCTCTAGCAATGATGGAACTCGGTGGAGGAGAAGTTGCTCTAGGAGGAATTTGGTTAGCATATTTATTTGCAGGTTTAGTTATTCTGCCTGGAGCTATTTCAAAATCTGAACTTGCATCTGCCATGCCCTCTTCAGGAGGAGCTTATGTCTACATCGAGAAAACCTTCGGTCCAATCATTGGTACAATATCTGGATTGGGTTTATGGGCTAATTTTATGCTTAAATCAGCCTTTGCACTATTGGGATTCAAAGCATATCTTTGGGTTTTACAAGGTATCTTTGGTTTTTCCATCAATCTTGAAATTGCGGTTATGATAATGCTTTCATTGATTGTAGGCATAAATATTCTAGGTGCAAAGAGTATCAAGAAAGTTCAGACACCAGTAGTCTTAATTTCTGTATCTTATCTTCTCTGTGTTTGTGTTTGGGCCTTAGCTACAGCGGAACTAAATTGGGAAGCAGCGATTTCAAAAGAATCACTAGGAGCGGATTGGCATAGTTTTTCATCTACTGCTGCTCTAGTTTTTGTTTCATACATTGGTGTGACAAAAATTGCAGCGGTCGGTGGTGAAATTAAGTATCCTGGTAAAAATTTACCATATGGAATACTTATCTCTCTACTCTTTAGTATTCTTCTGTATGTATTTGTAACTCTAACAATGGCAATTACTGTTGATCCATCTCACTATATTGAAAATGGGCATGCTCGAGAAGATCCAATCTATATTTTTGCTTTAGACGTTGGGGGTAAGACAGTGGCAACGATTGCGGCAACTTTTGCTGCTATCACAGTTCTTTCAGGTTCACTTGCTGGTATTATGGCTGCGTCCCGATTCCTTTTTGCAATGGCTCGAGATAATCTTTTACCAGCATTTTTTGAAGATGTTCATAGCAGATATGAAACTCCTCATTGGGCAATAGTTTCTACTGGTTTATCAATGGCAGCTGCTATTATGTTTTTACCGGTTCACGATGTGGCTGAATTTGCATCTGGATTTAATATAATGATATTTATTGTCATTAATGCTTGCGTTTTAGTCCTACGTTCATCATCAAAATCTCATTGGTATGAACCTGAGTGGAAATCTCCATTATATCCTTTAGTGCAAATTTTAGGGATTTTAGGAGGTTCAGTATTAATTTATGCAATGGGAATGAAGGCTGTAATTGGAGGAATGGCTGCTATAATTATTGGAATTATTATTTATCAGTCATATGGAAAGAAACATACAGGAAATAAACTTATCACCCCCTGGGAAACTTTCCGTCTGACATTCACAAATCCTGACCGAGTTGAACACCGTCGTCGTTGGGCAGCGTTTCATGCAGCTGATACTGGTAGGAATAATCATCTTAATTTGAGTGAATTTATTGCAGCAATGCAATCTCTAGGATTTCCAGGTGAGAGTGAAGATGCATTGAGAGAATATTTCCATTCTGCAGATGATGATCAGGATGGGATACTGGATATCGACCAGTTCCTATTAGGTGTAGAAGAATTAGAGTTTGATGAGTGATTGATTAGGCGTTTAGTTGAAGGCATGTATCTTGCTCGAACATCCCGAAGGTGAGTGTATGGCAATCTCTAGTCGAGCAAAAAAAGTGACAACACATACATTACAGGAAATGAAGGCTAGTGGAGAAAAAATCACTATGTTAACTTCATACGATTATTCTCTAGCTAGACTCGTTGATGCAGCTGGTATTGATGTGATTCTTGTAGGTGATTCAGCATCTAATGTAATGGCAGGTAACGAAACAACAGTCCCAATTACATTGGATCAAATGATTTATCATGCTCAATGTGTAATCAATGGAGTTGACAGGGCATTAGTGGTCGTTGATATGCCATTCGGTACATATCAAGGCGATTCAAAAACCGCTCTTGACTCAGCAATACGTATTATGAAAGAATCTGGTGGACATGCCGTAAAGTTAGAAGGAGGTTCAGAAATAGTCGAATCTGTTGTAAGAATTCAACAAGCAGGAATTCCAGTAATGGGTCATCTTGGATTAACTCCACAATCAATATACAAATTTGGCACATATAGTGTAAGAGCTAAGGAACAAGATGAGGCTACTAAATTACTTGAAGATGCAAAGGCACTGGAAGATGCAGGATGTTTTTCCATTGTTTTTGAAAAAATACCTGCTGAATTAGCCAAAAGAGTGAGCGAGCAATTGAGAATTCCAACAATTGGAATAGGCGCAGGTGTAGATTGTGATGGTCAAGTATTAGTCCTACATGATATGTTAGGGATAACAAAAGATTTCAGTCCTAGATTTTTAAGGAGATATTCTGATTTAGGTGAGATTATTGATGGTGCAGTTAAGCAGTACATCGAAGACGTTCGTAATGAACAGTTCCCAAATGCTGATGAAGGATACTAATTCTTACAGTTCATCTTTACAAAACTTCAAGGACAACCGCCTTTGATGGTTAGTTGCTATGAGTGAACTTTGGGTCGAGCGCCATCGCCCTCGAACAGTTGGGGATATCAAAGGTCAGCGTGCAGTTGTTGAAAGACTCAAAGCATACGCAGAGAAAAGAACGTTCCCCCATTTGTTATTTGCAGGACCTCCAGGGACTGGGAAAACAACTGCTGCTATTGCTTTGGCAAGAGACGTCTTTGGTGAAGAATATCGTACAAATATGCTAGAGATGAATGCAAGTGATGAGAGGAAATTAGAATCTATTAGAACTAAAGTCAAATCATTTGCACGCACAGCTCCGGTTCCAGGAACTAATTTCAAAGTGATTTTCCTCGATGAAGCCGATGCATTAACTCCAGATGCCCAAGGGGCATTGAGGAGAATTATGGAACAATATGCTGAAACTTGTAGATTCATATTATCTTGTAACTATTCATCCAAGATAATTGAACCAATTCAATCTCGATGTGCTGTTTTTAGATTCCGTCCATTGGCTGAAGATCAAGTTAGGGATATGATAGTAAATGTCGCTAAAGAAGAAAAAATTCAACTTCACTCCGATGCTGCCGACGCAATTGTTCATGTCTCTTTAGGCGACTTAAGGAAAGCTATCACATCCTTACAAGTTGCCTCATCTTTGGATAGCAATGTCACTCGAGAATTAATCTATGAAACAACCGCAACCGCTCCTCCAGAAGAGTTACATGGATTTTTCTTGGCTTGTCAGCAAGATGGTTTCCAGCCAGCTAGAAGAAGACTTAGAGAGTTATTAGATAAGTTTGGACTAGCCGGTACAGATTTGGTCAATCAACTACACAGGGAACTAGGAAATGTCACATTTTTTGATGAAAGTCAGAAACTTAAGGTTACAGAAATAATGGCTGAAACTGATTTTAGAATGGTTGAGGGAGGGGGCGAGTCACTCCAATTAGATGCAATGACTGCTTCGATTTGTTCTAAAATTAATCAAGAACAGTAGTCTGTGCAATTGAGATTGTATAAGTTAATTCGGTGGTATTCTCCCAAGGATATCCATCCTCAGTCATAGTAATCTCGATAGTATATTCTCCGGGCCCCAATGTACCTAGATCCCAAGCGAGACCTACATCACTGTTGTGAGGTGCAACAGATTTTCCCCTAGTCCAATTACTAATCGAATCAAACATTTCAATCTCTTCCACGTGTGAAATGGCAGTCCCATTAGCCAATTCTTGCATTACATCTCCTCGATAATAAATTACAGCATTAATTTCTACAGAATCAGCATCTACATTATCTCTTACTGCCATACCTAAAACCACATCGACAGTGTCCTGATTCATATCAATAGTATATACGCCATTTTTCCACGATACATCTTCAATTGCATCATTCTCTTCGACATCTATACCTCCTGCAAGAGTTGGCGGAGCAATGTCTGCAAGTGGAGGATTTGAGACTATAAATGAAAATGCTAACCAAGTGAAAATGAATAGAAAGATAGCTCTAAACCAGTTTCCATTCGTATACAAATCACTATATTTACTAGGTATTACAATCTTATGAATCGGAATTATTGTAGCGCATAATAATAATGGTATAAGATATAAAATAGGTCCTGGTTCACTCATTTCAGGCATCAACAGATATCTGATTGCCAATGCGACAGTAGCTCCATATAAGATTACCAACCACATTGAATAAGCATCTGCAACTTCCTTTACTGCATGAGCTGCAGGATCGAAATCTTCAATTTTTTTCGGTGTTATTTTACCATCCTTCTTTTCTCCGCCTGACTTACGTTTCCGGTCGTTGTAAGCATTGGCTCTGAGGGCGGTATCAACGTCGACCACGTTCATCCGAAGACGAACTCCTCATCAAGGGTACTGATGAGACAAGTTCCCGAAAAACCTCATTTGTTCGACGGTTATACTCAAATGGTAACTGTCTCTCGACAGACTTACTGCCGGGGTGGCGTAGTTGGTAGCGCGTCGGACTCATAGGGTAATTTTTGGTGGAAATATGATTTCTAACGAAACTAGTCATGAGCGCAACAGCCTGCTTTGAGTGTCTGAGACATCCGAAGGTCGCGGGTTCAAGTCCCGCTCCCGGCACCATCTTTCAGCACCAAAAGATTTCATAATACTATTATCACAAGTTTACTAGCTACAATCGCCTTCACAGGCATCATAGATTTCCCCCTCTAAGATGAATTTAAATCCGATTTCTGCAGGTTCAGAAGGATACCAGAGATATCCATGAGCGCCATTTCCTGGACCAAAAATATTTTCTTCAGGAGCAGTGAAATTACCATCGAAATATATTGCTACTGATGAAGAAGAATCATTTTCATCCCATATACTGGTTTCCAATGGATGATAAACAGAACTCTCCATAATGGAGGCACCTGAACTCCTAATCATTCTATCTGCAGATAAGATTGGAACTACCTGATCTCCCATTGAGTTTAGAGATACAAATTGATGTTCATGCAATCCAGAGTATCCTCCATTGAGATATGCTGAATATGCATCAGGATCAGCTATATCCCATAACTGTTGAATTACTGCTGACATTATAACTGCTCTATCCATCTGATTTCCATAAGAAATATCCAATGAAAATGCGTAGTATAATCCCTGGACGGCACCAGACCTTTCTGCAATTAATGTGTAAGGGCCTCCTCCCGCAAATAATACTCCTCGATTAATATCTGGAGAAAGTGACATTACAGGTATACCAACTATCCCTCCTAGTGAATATCCTCCCCAGTGTATTTCGTCAGTATCTATTATCTTCAAATCATCTTCATAAAATTCTGATAAATTAGAACAGGTATTAGAGAATGTCCTAGCTAGGACTACATGATTGATCATTCCTTGCTCTAGACTTGCAGAATGGTGACTGAAGTAATTAGGATCCAATAATGCAAATGATATGGGGTCATAGTCTACATTTGAAAATCCTGTTATATCCGTTGTTAGCATTGCAGTTTGGTAGGTATGTGCCCATCCTCTAGGCCCTCCATCTGCGAGTCCTAGGAATCCATGCCCCCAGATAGTAATGGGCATCTCAGTAGTATCATTTTTCAGATTTGGTATTGTCATGATGAATGGAACTTCTCTATTTTCAACAAAAATAGGCATTCTATTTTCATCTCTGTTAATCAATGTAGGTGTATATTCAGATAATGTATATTGGGGTG
>Ga0208763_1000122_pt1 | contig 17582 bp, 13 predicted proteins | sample ETNtaG_20_FD_185756 | JGI IMG/M metagenome (GOLD analysis project Ga0208763, IMG submission 185756) | Marine microbial and viral communities from oxygen minimum zone, Eastern Pacific Ocean - ETNP201306PF45B (SPAdes) (version 2) | ecosystem: Environmental > Aquatic > Marine > Oceanic ... | reverse complement strand
CGGTAACATTTGCAGACATAAGTATTATTAATCCAGCTTACTCAATTGACCCAGATATAAGTGACGAGAAAGGTTATACTATTGATATGGGAGTCCGTGGTGAATTAAATAAATATATTTCATTTGATATAAGTGCTTTTAATTTATATTATAATGACCGAATTGGATTTATTCAAAAGGCATTTGATGACGGAAGTGTTAAAAGTGAAAAAGGTAATGTTGGAAATGCGCTGATTTATGGAGTTGAATCTCTAATTGATTTAAACATAAACAAATTACTACAATTTAGTGAAAACAACATTTTTAATTTTTATATAAATAGTTCATTTATAAAATCTGAATATATTGAATCCCAAAGAAATGGCGTAGAAGGTAATAGTGTGGAATTTGTTCCTAATATTAATATTAAAAGTGGAGTAAAATTTGGATTTAACGATTTACTCTCTAATATTCAATTTTCATATTTGTCTAGTCAATTTACTGATGCTTCAAATGCCATTGAAAGTAATCTAAGTGGGGTAATTGGAGAGATTCCAGAATATTATATATTGGACTTCTCTTCATCCTACTCATATAAAAAGTATAAATTTGAATTTGGAATTAATAACGTGTTAAACTATAAATACTTTACTAGAAGGGCTACAGGATATCCAGGGCCAGGGATTATACCATCTTCAGGAATGAACCTTTACGGCACACTTGAGATTAAAATATAAATGGAAAATAAAAAAATAATTTTTTATGACGGTTTTTGTAATTTATGTGATGGCTTTGTAAAAACTGTAATTAATTTAGATAAAAACAATATTTTTTTATTTGCTCCTCTTAAAGGAAATCATGCAAAACATCTACTTAAAGATATATATATTGACTCTAGAAAAACTGACTCAGTAATATTTTACGACAATAAAGAAATTAGTTTTAAATCAAAAGCCGTGATTGAAATATTATTGTCACTAAAAGGCTTTTTTTATCTCTTTTGGTTTGCTAAACTTATACCAAGCTTTTTATCAAATATAGTATATGATATTGTAGCAAAAAACAGGTATGTCTGGTTTGGAAAACAAGACAAATGTATAGTGCCAGATAAAAAAATTAGATCTAAATTTTTGGACTAAATAGTTTGTAATTTTACAAGTAAACTATTTTAAAAATTAATGGCTGGAATTTATCTTCACATTCCATATTGCAAACAAAAGTGCACTTATTGTAATTTTCATTTTTCAACTAACACAAAAAATGTTAATGAAATGATTAATGCAATGCTTATAGAAATTGAAAATAAGAAAGACTATTTATTAGGTGAAGAAGTCGAAACGATTTACTTTGGGGGGGGGACACCATCATTTATACAAACAAGCCATATAAATTCTTTAATTAAAAAAATCTTCTCCTTATATCAGGTAAAAGCTGATGCGGAAATAACTCTTGAGCTAAACCCTGATGATATTTCTGAAAACAAATTAAGAGAATTAAAATCAACAGGTATAAATAGACTAAGTATAGGGGTTCAGTCTTTTCATGATGAGGACTTAAAATTTATGAATAGAAGCCACGATGGAAATATGGCGCGTAAGAGTATTGCAATTGCTAAAAAGTTAGGGTTTAAAAATTTAACTATAGATCTAATTTACGGGCTACCAAATCTCTCAAATAAAAAATGGGAAGCAAACTTGAATATAGTAAAACAGTTAAAAATAAATCATTTTTCAGCATATGCTCTAACAGTTGAACCCAAAACAAAACTTGATTATTTAATTAAAAGTAAAAAGTTAGATCCAATAAGCGATGAGAAAATTGAAGATCATTTTAAAATATTGCAGGAAAGTTCTGAAAGAATTGGTTTTGTGCAATATGAAATATCTAATTTTTGTAAAGACAAAGTTATTTCTAAACATAATTCTTCATATTGGAAGAAAAAAAAATATATTGGAATAGGTCCGTCCGCTCACTCTTTCAACGGAAACTCAAGACAATGGAATATTAAAAGTAATTCAAAGTATGTTTTAAAACTAAAAAGTCAACAAGAGTATTATGAGATAGAAAAGCTGTCTGAGAATGAAAAATACAATGAATATGTACTTACTACTTTAAGAACCATGTGGGGTATTAATCAAAAATATCTAACTAAAAACTACAATAAAAAAATAAACTTAAAGTTTACCGCTTTAATAAAAAAGTGGGTAGAAAGTGGAGATGTAATTAAAGAAAATGAAAATTTTAAATTATCAAAAAAAGGAATGTTAATGGCCGATGGTATTGCTTCAGATTTATTTGTGATTTAGGATCTTTAAAAAATAACTTTCATATTGATCTACTATTTTATCCCATCTATAATTTTCATCAATAACAGCAAGATTAAGTTTAGCTAATTTATCTCTTTCACTTAATATCTCTTTATTTTCCAATAAGTCTTTTAATTCGTTTGAATCAGTGAAAGAAAAATTATCTTCACATACCACAGATTTATTGAAGGGGTTGTTGTGAATCAAGATAAAAGCACTAGCAGCCATAGCTTCAATTAATGCAGGGTTTGTTCCCCCAACAGAATGGCCATGTAAATAATATTTAGCAAAAAACCTAAAAGTATCCAATTCTTCTTTATTAAAAATAGCACCTAAAAAATATATTCTTGTATCCTTATATTTTGATTTTAATATTTCACCATATTTTGTGTTGTGATTTCCTATTATATAATAAGGCAAATTGTTACTTGAGGACAAATAAGAGTCACACATTAATTCAATATTATTTTCTGGCTCGAGCCGAGCAATAGTTAAAATAAATGGAGAGTCCTCTAACAAATATTTTGTTATTGTTTCTAATTTTAAAGAAGAAACCTCTTCAGCTCCATAAGCAATAAATTCTGATTCTTTATTATATCTATGCTTAACATATTCTTGAATAGCTATATTATCAGAAACTATATAGTTTGAATTTTTAACACCAAATTTTTCAAGCTTTTTAGTAATCGTTCTAATTACTGGGCTCCACTTTGCTCGTTTCCACTCTAATCCATCTAAATTAGTTACAATTAAACTTGATCTCTTATTACAAAAAATGATTGCAGGCGCAGCAGTTATTAGACCAAGCTCTAAAATAATATCAAATTTATTACTAACAGCATGTCTTAAACATAGAAAATCAAAAACAAAATTAGAAGCTGCTGCCCCTAAATAATTTTGAGGGCTATAAATACTTTGAATTTTTACTCCATTATAATCTGTCTCTTTGAAAGGATGAAAACTTGGGTTATATACTGTAACATCATATCCCTTTTTTACCAAACCAACTGATAAAGATTCTGCACATTGCTCAAACCCTCCATAATTATTCGGAATCCCCCTAGTACCTAAAATAGCTATTTTCATTTTTACTAGTACTAGTTAATGTGATGTATTATTATAATTAAAAACTAAAGTTTTGTGGCTAATTCGCCGTATGCAATTATACCATTTTTGAGCCAAACTTGTTGATTGTTTTTATATAAAACAAAAAGTGGAATTGATTGAATATCATATACCTCATTGAGAAACACATTCTGATCTAAATCTAATTTTAAAACTGTTAACTCTTTAATATAATTTTTTGACAAACTATCTATAACTGGATTCATCTTTTTACAAGGTGCACACCACTTTGTAGAAACATAAAGAAGTAAGTTGGGGTTGGAATTAATAGCTGAATCAAGAAATGATTTATTGTACTGTTGAGTAGTAACTTCATTTATTTTTTCAGGAATTTCAATAGGTAAATTATTATTAGACCACTTTAAAAATCCACCATTTAAATTATATACTTCATTAAAACCAGCTTTAACAATTTTATTTGCAGCTTTTGAACTTCTCCCCCCAACCATGCAATAAACATATATAGGCTTTGTTTTATCTAGTAGATTTAATTTATCTAGAAAAGCTTCATCATAAAAATCAATGTGTGTAGAATTTGCTAAAAAACCATTAGCTCTCTCTTGGTTTGTTCGAACATCTAAAACAATAAATTCATCGGCATAAGATGATTCAGCAAGATTAACGATGTCGAAATTTTTAAAAGAAATATCTGAACTATTATGACAGGAAAAAAATAAAATAGTCAGTATTACTAACTTATCAATATATTTTAAAATATTTAACTTAATTAACATTTTACTGTTGATACTTTGTATAATTATAAACCAAATTCGCTATACAATGATTATATATTTGCGCTGTCGTAATAACTTGTTTTAGTTGTGCATTCCTTTCCTAATTCAACGTACAACTTATAAAGCCCTCTATCACAGAGGGCTTTCTTTTTTTATAAGAAAATAACACTATTTTAATTGCTTAGGTGTAGAAGTTTTTAATTTGATGGCTAGCATAAACTCATGTGATCCTGATGAATAATCAGCTAATTCAGAATTTAAAATATCATATGAGTAGCCTATAATGTATCGGTCATTAATTGAATATCCAAATAATGCTCCAATATCACCAGTAGATCTATAGTTACCTCCAAACCAAATTTTCTTATCATAAATTGCTCGAAGTGCAAAATCCAATTGAGCTGGTGTTGGACTTACTGATTTAACTAAAAATGATGGCTCAACATTCCATTTTGGATTAGCCTTAAACTTATATGCTCCCATAGCATAAATATGACGAGATAAATTACCAGATTGTTCACTTGAAAGTGCATTTGCTAAATTATCATCTAACAAGTTTAAATTACTAGTTAGTAATTGAGGTATTGCTAAACCTAAATACCAATCATTTGAATAAAAGTTAAATCCAAAAGTTGCATCAGGAACAGTTTCTACAATAACATCTCCTTGTGTTAATGGGTCGTTAGGATTTGCAACATTCCAACCATTTTTGTCTATTTTAAATTGAGTAAAACCACCTGAAAGAGCAAGAGACAATTTTATCTTTTCATTTAATGAGAGATGATAAGCATATGAAATTGCACCACCAGTTCTGCTAGTTGGCCCAAACTGATCGTTGAAGATTACACCTCCTAACCCAACGTTATCTTCTTGTTGACCATATATACTTAAAATAGTAGTACTAGGTGCATCAGCAATTCCAGTCCATTGATTTCTAATACTAGTGCGAACTTGATAGTAATCATCCATACCTGCAAAGGCTGGATTAAGAACATAATTGTTGTCCATAAACTGCGTTAGCTGAGGTAACTGCTGACTGTATAGCGACCCACTAAAAATAAAAGCTAATATTAAAAAAGATAATTTCTTCATATTGTTGTTTTTTATCTTACAATTGTTATTGGTCCGGTTTGAGGCTCTTCATTATTATTTAAATCAATTACATAATAATATGTGCCTACAGGGAGTTGTTCAGATTCATAAGTTCCATCCCATGCTTTATAGCTGCCCCCACCAGAAGTCTCGTGAACTATTTCACCCCATCTGTTAAAGACTTTTACGATAGCTTTAGGGTAATTTTCTATATCTAATATTTCCCAAGTATCATTCATTAAATCCCCATTTGGTGTTATTGCATCGTAAGGGATAACGCCTAATACCACATAAATAGAATCAACACCTAAGCATCCAGAAGAATCTACTGTTAAAGAATACCATGAAGATCCTAAAGGTTGTACAGATATGTTATTAGAAGTGCTACCGTTTGACCATGTATATGCGTCAAATGCATTTTGTGATTGAAGATTTATTTCATCACCAATTTTAATCACAGGATTATTTCCTTGAACAGTAGATGCATCTGATTCAATATCATTTTCTACATAAGTAACTCTTACTATGGCTTCAACTTGATATGGATTTAGGCAATTAGGATCTACCACCGTTAATATGTAATTATTAATTGGAAGCGTTGGAGAAACTATTTTATCTGTTTCTATTGAACCGTCATCCCAAGTATAAAACAAACCTGGTTTTTCTTGAACATTTAAAGTTATTGTTGAGCCCAGACAAATTGTAGTATCAAGCAGACTAACATTACCAGGTAAGAGGATTTCAGTAACAGCATTAACTGTTGTTGTTGTTGTAACCTCGCAGCCATTAGCATCTATTACATCAACTGTATATAGTCCAGGTGATAAATTACTTATTGAAGAATTTGAATTAGTATAGCCTGCAGGACCTGACCATGAAAAATCATAATTAGGAACGCCACCTAAAACAAAGACCTGAGCGGACCCATCATTTAAAAGACATGTCTCATCAGTTGAATCTGCTGTTACAACTAGTGCATTGGTTGGTCCACTTATATTTACAGTTTGACTAGTTACAGTACAACCATTTGCATCAGTAACTGTAACAGAATAAATATCTGGAGAGAGTGCTGTAGCTACTTGTGTTGTTTGGGCTGCTGGATCATCCCATAAGTAATAGTATGTTGGCGGAATACCAGGCTCTGGCGTACCTCCAGTAGCAGTAGCTGTAATTTCTCCATCATCATATCCAAAACAAGTAACATCACTTTCGCTTATTGATACAGATAATACGGTTGGTTCTTCTAATAATATTTCTGCTGTGTCAGTACAGCCTTTAACATCTGTTACAACTACTACATATGAACCAGCAATTATATTATTATTATTAGCTGTATTAACACCGTTGTTCCATTGATATGTATATGGTGGCGGAGTATTTCCTCCTGTAACATCTGCTTTGATTTTTCCAGTACTTGCACCATTACAATCAACAGGCTCAACTATAGAAGTTAAAACTATTAATTCCTCAGGTTGAGATAAGGTGTATGTAATAGTGTCATAACAACCTTGAGCATCATTAATAACACAAGTATAAGTTGTATTATTATCATCGTTATTTACACATAAACCAACAGCAGTAGCTGTAGTTTGCAATAAAGTATCATTCCACTGACATGTGTATATTGAATTTCCACTTGGCGTAATGCTAGGAATACCTCCAGAAATATCTAAGGCAATTTCACCATCGCAAAAATCAAAGCATGAAACCTCAAATGTGTTTTGTTGGTCAATTGATACAATCAGTTTATTTGTATCATTAATCTCGAATTGATCATAATTTGAACAGCCATTTTCATCAGTTACAGTAATACCATAAATTCCTACAGATAAATTATTTAAAGAATATGTGGTATCACCAGTATCCCATAAATAATGATATGTTAATGGGCTTCCTACTCCTCCACTTACAACATCTGTTAAAGATCCGTTATTCCATCCATCACAAGTAACATGATTAGCTACAAATGAATGTAAAATTGTATCTGGTTGGTTATAAACAATAGTCTCAAGGTATACACAACCATAACCATCTTCAACAATAAAGTCATAAGTTCCACTACTTAATCCAGTAATATTAGCAGAATATGAAGAAATGAGAGTATCGCCATTTTCAACAGTTGTTTTTAAATAAGGTGGAGCACCTCCATTTATAGAAATATCTGCTGTTCCTGAATTATCACCATGACATTGAATTTGATAATTGTTCCAGTCTGATGGAGTTATATTTACATTAAGTACCGGTGGTTCATCAATAATAATTACATCTTGAGCGACACAATTATTTTCGTCAAATACTTCAACAGTATATGTTCCTGCGCCATAACCATTAAAATAAGCTGTATTTGAATAAGTGTTGCCACCATTTACAGAAAACAAATATGATCCAGTACCACCATATGCCATAATGTTATCAATAGATCCATTGTTTAAACCAAAGCACTGAACGTGTGAAAAAATAGTCGTATCGATATATAATGAATCTGGTTGTGATAATGTAACAATTTCGCTTGCGGTACATCCTTTAAAGTCTACAACTGAAATAGTATATGTATCTGGCGAAACGCTAGTAAATACATTTGTCATTTGAGAAGATGTTGTTAATCCATTAGATTTAAAATATTCAATACTTAAACCTCCTGAAGCATAAACTGATATTGTTCCGTTGTTTGCTGAATAACAAGTAATTTCATCAACAAGAACAGAGTCAATTGAAATAACATAATTAGGCTCATAAACCTCTACAGAGTCATATTTAACGCACATATTTCCGTCAGTAATTGTTAAGTAATGATATCCTGCAGATAATCCATAAGATGAAGATGAATCACTACCATTACTCCATATGTATGAAAAGCTATTTGTACCACCTGTTACACTCGCCATTGCCCAGCCATCAGAAAGTCCTAAGCAAGAAACAGAGTCCTTCACAAATGTTGCAAGAATTTCATTGGGCTGTTCAACAGATATCATTGAGTCTACAACACAACCATTATTATCAGTTATGTTTACAGTATGTAATCCAGCAGGAGCATTTGTATTCGCATTAGTTCCACCGAAACTCCAATTAAAATTATATGTTGGTGTTCCACCATTTACAGAAACATAAACAAATCCATCTGCTTGTCCATAACATTGAGCGCTATCAGAAGAAATTGAGACTATCTCAAGAACATCCGGTTCTGTAATGCTAGCGTTAGAAATGGCAATACATCCAGAACTATCAGTAACAGTTACAGAGTAGTTTCCAGGTGATAAGCCTGTAGCAGTTGCTCCAGTTTGATTATTTGAGTCATTCCACAAATATGTGTAAGGAGATCTTCCTCCTGTATGCACAGCTGTTAATTCTCCGTCATTCGCGCCATTGCAACTTACATTAGAAATATTGATATTAGTAACTTCTAATAAATCTGGCTCCTCTACATAAATAGAATCTGTATCTAAACATCCTAGTGAATCCACCACAGTTACAAAATAAAAGCCTCCATCTAAATTAGCAAAAACATTTCCTGATGTGAAATAAGTATTTCCACCATCATTACTAAATAAATATGGTGAAGCCCCTCCTATTGCAGAAGGATTAATAACACCATCATCATCACCGAAACAAGTGACATTAGTGATTGTTGTTTGTAAATTTGGGTTTTCACCAGCTAAGATTTCTGATGTATCTGCTGATGCAACACACCCATTTGCATCTGTAACAACCACAGAGTACAGGCCAGGTAATAAAAAGTTTATTGTTGGTGTTGTAGCTCCATTACTCCATAAATAAGAATATGATGGAGTAGCACCATTTGCAACTACTTCAATCTCACCGGATGCTAAAGTTTGTGCCCCAGAACAATTTGAGTTATTTAAAACATTAGTTTGGGTAATTAATTGTGATGGTTCAGAAATCGTAACTACTTCAGATGATGTACAACCATTATCATCTGTAATATCTAAATTATATTGACCTGCACTTAAATTTGTTGCATATGGCCCATTACTACCGTTTGACCATGAATAACTGTAAGGCGCGGTTCCACCAAGAGGATTTGGTCCACCATTTGTTCCAGCAACAGCAGCAGAACCATCATTACCACCAAAACAACTAACAGAAGAATCTAATATTGTATATGCACTAAGCTCTGATGGCTCAAAGATGAGTACGTTTACACTATCTGTACAACCGTTTCCATCGCTAGTATAAATAACGTAATTACCAGCAAATAATCCAGTATATAAACCAGTATTTTGTGGCACAGGAAAGTAAAATGGAATATAATACTGATGAGTATTTGCACCAGTTCCACCACTTGCAACTACCTCGATTCCATTTGACGGATCACCATAGCACGGAACAAATAGTTGGGAGTTAGAGTAGTTAATTTGTAAATCAACAATGGCACTTGCAGGAGTAGTGATAGAGGAATCAACAACACATCCGTTAAAATCAGTTATTGTAACAGAATATAATGTTGAACTATTTAAATTGTTTATTGTTTGAGTTGTTTCACCTGTACTCCATAAATAAGTGTATGGTGCAGTACCGTTTGGAACAGCCGTTAAAGAGGCATTTAGGGCATTATTACATGCTGCAACTGTATCAAATGTTGCTGTTAAATCAGCCTGATCAACAAAAACTGAAGATGAAAAATTACATCCGTTATTATCCGTTACAACAACGGAATATGTTCCGCTGATTAAAGAGTCTGCAATTGCGGTAGTTTGACCATCTGACCATAAGTAAGAGAAGGGTGATGTCCCTGTGCTAGGGTCAACTAAAATACTTGCCGAACCTAATCCAGAACCACAATATTCAGGAAAAGAGTCCAAAGTATAAGCCCAATCTAAAGGCTCAGAAAGAGAAATTGTATCATAAGCAACACAATTATTTGCATCTGTAACAGTAAGATAATAATCTCCATAATTTATACCTCCACATAAATTTGTAAAAGATGGGTTTTGAAATTGAGTAACACCATTTAAATCATAAACTAGTGAGCTTAATAAAGACGGTTCATTCAATACATTTACCGTAAGTGAGGCATCACACAAATTAAAACAACTTACACCTTGTGTTTCAATTGCAGTAGCAGAAAATGGTATTGGCTCAGTAACAGTTAAAGTAGTTTGACTTGTTAAGCATCCTGCACCATCTTGAACTTGGAGTGAATATGTTCCAGCTGAAATAGCTGAACCGTTGGATGAATTGAATACTAAATTGCTTGAAAAATTATTTCCACCATCAATTGAAAATGAAAAATTAGGCGTTCCTCCTAAAACATTTGAAAAGGTAATTTCACCATCGCTAGATCCATTACAACTTACACCAAAACCATTGTATAAAACATTTGATGTAACATCTGCATTAAATGTAATTGGGTTAGGTTCTGCAACAAAAACAGAATCTGAAGCCGTACATCCATTTGCATCAGTTATTGTTATTTCATGAAATTGATCTCCACATAAGTTGTTAAAAACTGATGAATTTTGAGATCCTGAGCCATTTAAAGAGTATGTGTATCCTGGAGTACCTGTAAAGCCTGGAGTTATAGAAAATTGCAAACTAGCATCACAAACAGAATTACATGAAACAATTGAATTTACTGTAATGCTACCATCTAAATCTGAAGGGTCATTTAAAATAAATGTCTCGTCATTTGTACATAGATTTGCGTCTCTGTAAAAAAGAGTATAGCTTCCTGATGATAAATTAGAAAATACTGGATTAGTAGTCCATGTAACATTATCTATAGAATATTCATAAGGTGCTGTACCAGATGTTACTGAAGCTGTTATTTCACCATCACTTGCTCCAAAGCAAGAAATTTCTTGCCCGTTAAAGTTGGAAGTAATACTACCGTTTACAGAAAGCACGTTTGGTTCAGTAACTGTAAAGGCAGAAGGAGACGAAGGGGACGTGGCGCAACCATTTGCATCTGTAACTGAAAACGAATATGTTCCTGCACAAAGATTATCAAATAAAGTATCAGTTGCTGAAATTGCAGTTCCATCCACAATATAGGGCAGTGTTCCTCCTGAAATTGATATTAGTTCTGATGCATTACAAAAACCAAAACATTGATTTGTTGTTTGAGTTGTAACAGTATTTGAAAGTTGTTGAGGTTCAAAAATTGTAATTGTATCATAATCTAGTACTGAGGGGTCTGTTAAAACATTATTGATGAATGCAGAATTGCCAAAGAACTGTGAAAACGGATTATATGTAGTGTTAAAAGCAACAGAATCTACAACCAACATGTAATAAGTTGATTGGTCAAGGCCATTTGCAGTTACCACCGAGCCACTAGTTTGGCTACTAGAAAAATATGAAAATGTTGCAAATGCACCAACCTTAAAAGCTTTAAGCTGATATGTTACAAAAGATGATTGGCAACCAAGAGGTGGAGATGGACACGTATCATTATCAACATATACATCAATATCTGCAAGATCTCCAAAACAAGAAATTGGATTTGAAACGACTACTGAATCGATAGTAACTTGTGCTTTTAGCTCTAAAGAAAATAGAACAAAAAACACTGCAGAAGTAAGCAATAATAATTTTTTCATCATAATGTAAAAATTAAATGTTTGTTTTAAAAAGCTGCAAGATACAAAAAAACAACTTATGATACTAAATCACATGATTAGAATTAAGAAAGGAGCATTATTTCTTAATTATAGGTTATTACAGAAATTAAGCTGCTATTTTGTTTAGCAGTATGAATTGAAGGCTTGTTCTAAATTTTCTGCTATCATTTGTGCAGGCCTACCCTCTATATGATGTCTTTCTATAAAATGAACAAGATTGCCATCTTTAAACAAGGCAATTGAAGGAGAGGAAGGTGGGTATGGCTGCATGTATTCTCTAGCTGTAGCCGTAGCTCCAACATCTTGTCCAGCAAAGACAGTAGCAAAAACATCCGGCTTCTTTGAAAATGTGGTTGACATTTTAACAGCAGGTCTTGCATTACCAGCAGCACAACCACAAACTGAATTTACCATTAACAAAACAGTCCCTTCATTACTGTCTAATACTTTTGAAACCTCTTCAGGGTTTTTTAGTTCAACAAAACCAACAGAAGTTAAATCTTCACGCATTGGTTTGCATATTTCCTCTGGATACATATCTTTAATATTTTATTGCAAATTTAAGCTTATTTTCTCTTTTTTTTGAAAAAATCCTGAAGCAATTTTTTTGATTCTTCTTCTAGCAAACCAAATTCTATCTTTGTTGTTGGATGAAGTAAGTTTTGAGTGTTAGTGGAAAAACCATTTTTTAAGTCCTTTGCTCCCACCACTATTCTTCCAATTCTTGTCCAATATGATGCTCCAGCACACATGACACATGGCTCTAAAGTAACATACAGCGTACATTCATTAAGAAATTTACCTCCGAGATAATCTGATGCTGAGGTAAATGCCTGCATTTCAGCATGAGCAGTCACATCATTTAAATGTTCAACGTAATTATGTCCTCTAGCAATAATTTGGTTTTCACAAGTAATAATTGCACCAACAGGCACTTCATCTAAATCAAAAGCTTTATTAGCTTCTTCTAAAGCTTTTTTCATAAAATATTGATCTGACTTTTGATTAATTTGCATTTAACAAAAATAATGTTTATTCGCTGTCATTTTTGTAATTTTGCAACATATTAAATCTATATTTTATGCTCAGATCTCATAATCTTGGAGAACTAAATTTATCTGATATCAACAAAGAGGTAACTCTATGCGGATGGGTACATAAAACTCGTGATCTCGGAGGCATGACATTTGTAGATCTCCGTGATAGATACGGTATTACTCAATTAGCTTTCAATATTGAAACTAATGAAGAGCTGTGTAAAAACGCAAGGAGCCTTGGCAGGGAGTATGTGATTCAAATAAGTGGAAAAGTAATTGAGCGAAGTTCAAAAAACCCAAATATTTCTACTGGAGAAATTGAAATAGATGTTACTGAACTTAAAATATTAAATAAATCAAAAACACCACCTTTTACAATTGAAAATCAAACTGACGGAGGTGAAGAGTTAAGGATGAAATATAGGTATTTAGATATTAGAAGAGACCCTGTTAAAAACAACCTGCTTCTTAGAAATCGACTATCTCTTGAAACCAGAAAATATTTAGATAGTATAGATTTTGTTGAGGTCGAAACTCCATACTTAATAAAATCAACTCCAGAGGGGGCTCGTGATTTTATTGTCCCATCAAGAATGAATGAAGGGCAGTTTTATGCACTTCCCCAATCACCACAAACTTTTAAGCAATTATTAATGGTAGGTGGGATAGATAAATATTATCAAATTGTAAAATGTTTTCGGGATGAAGATTTAAGAGCTGATAGACAACCAGAATTTACTCAAATTGATTGTGAAATGTCATTTATAGATCAGGAAGATATTTTAGAAACATTTGAGGGGCTAACCAAACATCTACTTAAAGAAATAAATGGAGTTGAAACAGAAAAGTTTCCAAGAATAACGTATGATGATGCTATAGCGCAATACGGAACAGATAAGCCAGATATTCGTTTTGACATGAAGCTTTGTGAACTAACAGATATTTCTCAAAATAATGATTTTAGTGTATTTAATCAATCAGAAATTGTAGTAGGAATTAATGTTAAAAATTGTGCTAATTATTCTAGAAAACAAATTGACTCATTAATTGATTTTGTTAAAACTCCTCAGGTAGGTGCTGCCGGTCTAGTCTATTGTAAATTCAACGAAGATGGTAGCTCCAAATCCAGTGTAGATAAGTTTTTTGATGAAAATGCTAGAAATAAGTGGAAAGAAAAAGCAAATTGTGAAAATGGTGACTTGCTATTAATTATGTCTGGTGAAAAAGAAAAAACTAGAAAAGCCCTAGGGATTTTAAGACTTAAAATTGCTGAGGATCTTGAGCTTAGAAACCCTAAAGATTTCGCGCCACTTTGGGTTATTGATTTCCCACTTCTTGAATGGGATGAAGAATCAAATAGATTTCATGCTATGCACCACCCATTTACAGCGCCAAAAGATGAAGATATTAGTAAAATTGAATCTGACCCTAAAGGGGTAAGGGCAAATGCATATGATTTAGTTTTAAATGGAAATGAAATTGGAGGTGGTTCAATTAGAATTCATAATAAAGAATTACAAAAAACAATGCTTCATCATTTAGGATTTTCGGATTCTGAGGCTAAAGAACAATTTGGGTTTTTAATGGATGCTTTTGAATATGGAGCTCCACCTCATGGTGGTATCGCATTTGGATTTGATAGATTATGTGCAATTTTAGGAGGAGATGAGTCCATTCGTGATTTCATTGCATTCCCAAAAAATAATTCTGGACGTGACATTATGATAGATTCACCATCAAATATAGATAATAGTCAATTAGATGAGTTAAACATAAAAACAATATAATGGAACAAAAAAAAGATTACGGTATTTGGATTAAAATTATTTCGGTTGCAATTCCAGTTGTAGTAGCAATTCTTTTTGGAGTTAGAGTAGACTATGATTTACCTGTTTTCCTTCCGCCAATTTATGCTACAATTAATGCAATAACGGCATTACTACTTGTTTTAGCTTTGGTGGCTATTAAAGCAAAAAAAATACAACTGCATCAACGCTTAATGCAATCTTGCATTGTTCTATCGTTAGTGTTTCTAGTTATGTATATTGCATATCATATGACAACTGACCCTACTCCTTTTGGAGGAGAAGGATATATGAAAACATTGTATTTTTTCATTTTAATATCACATATAATTTTATCAATTGCACTTATACCTTTAGTATTGATTAGTTATGTGAGAGCATTTCAAAAAGAATTTCCTGCTCATAAAAAAATATCTAAAATTACTTTCCCAATCTGGCTATATGTTGCTTCCACTGGAGTAATTGTCTATTTAATGATAGCTCCATATTATATTCAATAATGCAGGGTATTCGTAGAAAAAATGTTCCCATTATACTATGGTTGTTTTCTGGATGTTTCCTGATATTTACTATGGTTATTGTCGGGGGGATAACTCGACTAACTGGCTCGGGCTTGTCTATGGTTGACTGGAATTTATTTATGGGTGCAATACCACCTTTGAATTATCAAGAATGGGTCGAAGCCTTTAATCAATATAAACAATATCCAGAATATCAAGAAAGAAATTTCATGTATAGCTTAGCTGATTTTAAAAAAATCTTTTTCTGGGAATACTTGCATAGAGTTTTAGGTAGATTTATAGGTCTAGTTTTTATTATTCCTTATTTATATTTTATTATAAGAAAACGGTTCACTAAAAAATTACTTGTCCAATCTACTATATTGTTAGCAATGGGGTCATTACAAGCTTTTTTTGGATGGTGGATGGTCAAAAGCGGATTAGTAGATCGTCCAGATGTTAGTCATTTAAGATTAGCAACCCATTTAATTACTGCCTTTTTAACTTTTTCTTATACTTTTTGGGTGTTTTTAACACTTATTATGCCTGAAAAAGCACACTCAAATAAAACATTATATAAAACATCAATAATCTTATTTTTTATAGTAATTGTTCAAATTATATATGGAGCATTTGTTGCTGGATTAGATGCGGGGCATATATATAATACCTGGCCAAAAATGTATGATAAGTGGATTGCCGAATCTGTTTATGCAATGACTCCATTTTGGGAAAATTTTATTTACGGAATGTCTGGAGTTCAGTTTATACATAGATATCTTGCATTAGCAATTGGGTTAATAGTAGCTTATATGTATATAAAAAGCAGAAAAAATGAATTATTAAATATTGAAAAGTATGCTATCAATTCATTATCTATTATTGTTCTTTTACAAATTGTTTTAGGGATTTATACGCTAACAAATGGCGTCCCAATATGGCTAGGTGTTATACATCAGTTGGGAGCGTTTTTCTTACTTGGAACTACGGTTTTTTGTTTATTTATTTTTAAAAAAACCAATTGATAAACCACTTATCTAGCACATAAATAATTTGCATTAAGGGTAAATAAATTAAAGAGGAAATCATTAATTTTTTCGCACTACTATCATCTAAATCTTTAAGTAATTTAAAGCTGTTTTTAGTAAACCATATACCCAAACAAAGAATAAGGACAAAAGAAATTGTAGATAGGCTTAATATTTTTAGATGAAGAAAATAGGGTAAAACAGATACAATAGTCATAAAGATTGAGCAAATCAATGCAATATATGCAGGATACATTCCTTTTTTACCACCATATATCATTTTAAAGCCTGCATTTTTATATTCATCATCTCTAATCCAAGAAATAGAAATAAAATGAGGGAATTGCCATAAGAATTGTATTGCAAATAAAATACCTACAGCTAAACCAAATTGATTTGTAGCTGCAACCCATCCTAACATAACCGGAATTGCTCCGGGTATGGCACCCACAAAAATTGAAACGGTGGACATTCTTTTGAGTGGTGTATAAGACAATACATAAATCATTAAAGATAAAAGACCAAATGCTGATGATTTAGACAAATAACCATAAAAACTTCCGTGTGGTTTTATTAAACTTAACAAATAGAGGCCTAGCAATCCAATTAAAAATGAAAAAACAACAGCATTTAATGGTTGGATTTTCTGTAATGGCAAGGGCCTATTTTCTGTCCTTAACATTAACTTATCATAGTCTTGTTCTAATACTTGATTAAAACCATTAGCAGATCCTGTAACTAAAAAACCCCCAAAGATCAATAGCGTAAGTTCAGTTAATTCAAATTCTGTAACACCGATTAAATATCCTGCTAGAGCGGAAATAACTACAGTTACTGATAGCCTAAACTTTAACAGCTGGGCATAATATTTTAAATATGAAATCAAAAAAATTAATTTATTGCTTTTCTTTTCTTATTCTGAAAGTAAAACATTAAGCAAAATAAAAAAAACGCTAAATATGGCATGGACATTAAAAAAAGAATGCCGTCATTCAAGCCTGCTCCTTTTGTTCCTCCAGCTTCGAGATTAGCCTCAACCACTGCTTTACACATAGCGCATTGTGCAGCAGATTCTATAACTGTTACTATATATAGAGCTATAATTAGAAATAATCTTATTACCATTTTTTCTTTGTTCTTTTTGGTCGTTTATACTCAGCCATTAAAACCTTTACATCATTAACTAAATCTTTCATCTGAGCATCGCTTGTTCCGTCATATATGCCAAGCACGTTTCCTGCTTTATCTATTCCTGACCTTACTCGTCCTTCTTTATCAATTAAAATAAAGTATTCTGAATGAAGAAAACCTCCTGGAGCTAATGAATCTGGACTTACATTTACAAAATATGATTTAGCAACCTCATATATATCTTCTCTTTTACCTGTAACAAAA
>Ga0208763_1000121_pt1 | contig 17637 bp, 22 predicted proteins | sample ETNtaG_20_FD_185756 | JGI IMG/M metagenome (GOLD analysis project Ga0208763, IMG submission 185756) | Marine microbial and viral communities from oxygen minimum zone, Eastern Pacific Ocean - ETNP201306PF45B (SPAdes) (version 2) | ecosystem: Environmental > Aquatic > Marine > Oceanic ... | reverse complement strand
TAGTATATTGCAGCTACGATATGAAACTACTAGAATTATTTGCTGGTACTAGGTCTGTAGGCAAAGAGGCTGAAAAACTAGGGTTTGAAGTTTACAGCTCGGACATAGAGCCGTTTCCTGGAATTGACTACGCCGTAGACATACTTAATTTTGACATAAATAAAATACCATTTAAGCCTACAGTAATTTGGGCAAGCGTACCCTGTACTACTTATAGCATACTAGCGGTTATGCACCATAGGGACGGCTACAAACCAAAGACAGACGCCGCTAGGCTAGGCGACAAAATAGTTATAAAGACTTTAGAAATAATTAAACAGCTAGAGCCTAAATACTGGTACATAGAAAACCCCAGAGGCATGCTTAGAAAAATGCCTTTTATGCAAGGTCTACCGCGCACGACTGTATGGTATTGTCAATACGGCGACAAACGCGCAAAGCCTACCGACATTTGGACTAACAATTTATACAGCTTATTTAAGCCAGACGGCTGGCAGCCAAAACCAGTATGCCATAATGGAAATGTAAATTGTCATCATGACGCCGCGCCTAGGTCTAGTACGACTGGTGGGGTGCAAGGTCAAAGCAGCAACAAAACTAGGTCTGTAATACCAGCCGAGCTATGCCGCGAAATAATGCAAAACAGTATTTGAGTTATTAACGTTTGGTAGATAACTAAATTTGCTGTATATTTGTATTGTCGCGAGTAGGCAGACAATGTAAGACCGAAAGCCGTAGCTATACGAAAAATAGCCGTCAAGCCTAAGCTAGCCAGGCGAGCGACGTAAACTACTAAGTATGACTGGTTAATTAAATTTCGATATAATGGAAAAACTAAATTACACAAATGCCGAGTTTATAGAAAAACTGGCAGACGCTTTAGGCGACAACTTTTTTCTTTGCGACATGATATGGCAAGAAGAGTTACACGAAATGCAAAGCAAAATAGCCGACCTTATTTGCGACTACGCGAATAATGGCAACCGACTTGCTAGACGCATGACTTTAAAATTAAGTGAAACCTTTAACACCGAATTAGTATAATGAAAGCATATAACTACGAAGACTTAATAAAAGACGCCGAGTTTGAAGTACAGTATTACGAAGAGCAGTATAACAAAGCCGAGGGCAAGCTGTTTAGAGCAAAACTAGCTCTAGAGGCTTTACAAATTAGACAAGCCGAGCAAGCCGAGCCAGTCATTGAGACAAGCTAAGAGTTAATTTTGTTAACTTGACACCCTTACAGAAATGTAGGGGTTTTTTTATGCACACAATTCTAGTAATTTTACGTTATATATAAAACACTAGAAAATGAAACTAGACTTAAACGTACCTACGTCGTTAAACGACATACCCCTATACCAGTACCAGCAATTCATTAAAACGTTTGAAAATGCCGAAGAGCTTACAGACGAGTACGCTGGTACAAAAATGCTAGAAATATTTTGCGGTTTGAAATTAGACGAGGCTCTAAAAATTAAAGTCGCAGACATAAACAAAATAACGACAACCTTAAATAAGGCTCTGTCTGAAAAACCCCTACTAATTACTAGGTTTAAGCTGGGTAAAACCGAGTTTGGTTTTGTACCCCAATTAGACGAGCTGACGTTTGGCGAATACGTAGACATTGAAAACACAATAGGCGACTGGGACACTATGCACAAAGCTATGGCTGTATTGTATAGACCAGTCGTAGAGCGCGTAGGCAAAAAGTACGAAATTGAAGAGTACAGAGGCGACAGCTGGCATGACGCTATGTTGAATATGCCAGCCAGCGTTGCTGTTAGCGCTATCAATTTTTTTTTTCATTTAGAAAACGACTTACTGAAAGCTACGCTACGTTATTCGGATCAAGCGGAAACACCAGTACAACAGGCAGCGCAGACAATTTCAACAAACAATGGGGGTGGTATCACAGTTTCATGAGACTAGCAGATAATAAATTTTTAGACCTAGAGGTAGTAGCGAAAAAAAACGTACATAATTGTTTAACATATTTGACATACGTAAAGCAAAAAGACGAAGTACAAGACAACTATATAAAAAGTAAATTTAAAAGGTAATGGCAAACAACGGCGCAAGGGCATTTTATTTAATGCTAGACACAATTAGAAACATACTACTACAAGACAAAAACGTCAATACTGTAACGTATGGCGACTTGTCCGAGGTAGACTTAAGCAAACAAACTATGTTTCCGTTGTCGCATATTATAGTAAACCAGGCGACAAACGACAGCCAAACAATGAGCTTTAACGTAACAGTTTTAAATATGGACGTTGTTGACATTGACAAAGAAGAGGCTAAAGACATTTTTGAAAAACACGCGCACGAGCATTACGTACTCAATACGCAGTTAGCTGTAGGCAATAGACTGTACCAGCTTTTACATAATGGGCAAGTTAGACTAGACGGCTACCAAGTCGACAGCGACGCAAATTGCGAGCCTTTTGTAGACCGCTTTAGCAACAATTTAGCTGGGTGGGCGGTAACGTTTGACGTAATGGTTAAAAACGACTTATTTATATGTCAAGACTAAACAACGTAATAAAAGAAATGAACGCGCTCGGCGCGAATGTAGTTTCAAAGGCTAAGGCAAACCTACAGAAAAATAATAGCTCTGGGGCATTGTCGCAAAGCCTTACATACGAGGTAGACGAAAAAGACGTCGACAACCCAGTATTAAAATTCTATGGTCTAGACTACGCTAAGTTTGTAGACCAAGGGGTACAGGGCAATGATCCTATGGCGCAACCGCCAGGGGCAGCGGCTAGGTATAACAAAGCGCCAGGCTCGCCGTACCAATTTGGTACTGGGACAGGCGGCGGCAGTCTTAGAGGTGCTATTGACAAATGGGTAGTACAAAAAGGCATACCAGCTGTACGAGACGAAAAAGGACGGTTTATAAAACGCAAGTCGTTAGTTTTTCTTATGACGCGTAGTATATGGAATACTGGACTAAGACCGACATACTTTTTTGAAAAAGCGCAGCAAAGCCAAAGCCGAGGCATACAAACCAAATTTGCAAAGGCATACGCTAAAGACATAGAAGACCAATTTAACCAAAAACAAAAAAAACGACGAAAACGTGGCAGATAAAAGATACCTAAGAAGTACAATAACACTATACGCAAATACTAGCGGAAACCCTATAGCAGAGGGGTACGCGTTACTTTCGTTATTCATAAACGGCTCTACAACGCCGCTGTACGAAGTGCGCAAAAATGCAGTCGAACAGCCAAACGGAAATATAGAAATAGAAGAGGCATTTTTTGAGGTAGGCGAGCTTTTTTCCGACTACCTGGACGTAGACTTTGACGGCACGTATACAAGCCAAAGCCTACAATGCGAGGTAAAGCTAGACTTTTATGACAGTACAGGCACAATAACTGTATACCAGAATACTTTTAATTTTTATGGCGTAGACGGTTTTACTTATTTTGAAGAGGGCGCAAATGTTATAGAAACTGGCACACCGCCAGCAATTACAACGCGCACGCTATACGTGCCAGACAATACAGCTGGGTACGTACCGACTTTTTCGGCGACTGGTTTTACCTACAATTCTTTTAGCGCAACCGCAACGACAAAAACTGTAGGCGGCGTAGTATGGGACATAGTTAGAGTTTGCGAGCCGCGTTTTACGCCTTATAAAATTACGTTTGTAAATAAATATGGCGCATTGCAAGACATTTATTTTACTTTAATGAGACGCGACAGCGTAGCTACGAGGCATGAAAATTTTAAACGCAATATTGTAAACAACCAAGGGGCATACAGTACAGCTGCGCACCAGACTAAAACTTTTAATTTCCAAGGTACAGACAGTTTTACTCTAAATACGCCGTTTGTCAATGAAGAGTTTAACGAAACCCTAGAAGAGCTTATGCTAAGTAAAAAAATATGGGTTACGGAAAATGGGCAAGTTTTGCCTGTAATATGTACAACCAAGACACTAGAAAAAAAGACACTAAACAATGACAAGCTAGTACAGTACCAAGTCGGTTTTAAATATGCGTTTGACAAAATAAACAAGGTGCGGTAATGTTAGAAATACAGCTTTACATACAAAACGAAAGGGTAGACACGTTTAGCGACGAAAGCGTTACGCTAACAGACAGTATACAAAACGTGCGAGACTTTGAGAAAATTTTTACATCGTTTAGCCAGTCGTTTAATTTGCCAGCCAGCAAGACAAACAACAAAATTCTTAAACACTACTACAATTTTAACATAGAGGCAAACTACGCTTTTGATGCTAGAATAAAAACACCAGCCTACATAGACCTAAACAGCATGCCATTTCGCAGAGGCTATATAAAGCTAGAGGGCGTAGACTTAAAAGACAATGTACCGTATTCATATAGGGTTACGTTTTTTGGCGACATTGTTATATTAAAAGACACACTAGGGGAAAAAAAACTGTCGGATCTAACAGGGTTTCCCCAGGACGTTTTGTATAATGAAAATTATGTTATAAGCGGTTTATATCAAAACCCAAATACAAGCGACACTCTAGTACCTTTAATAACTCATAGCCAGCGCTTGTACTACGATAGTGGCTCGTCTGTACACAATAGCGGAAACCTAGCGCCAGGGGGTAACAAGCATGGCGTAAGGTGGGACGAATTAAAACCAGCTATACGAGTTAATAAAATTATAGAAGTTATAGAGGCTAATTTTCCAGAAATTGAATTTACAAACGACTTTTTTAAAAACACCGACAACCCTAAATTTTACAACTTGTTTATGTGGGTTTGTCGAAAGTCTGGTAAAATAGAAAGTCTTACACCTACAGACATAGAAACTTTAGTAATTTTTCCTACTGGCGCATCACAAAATAATAATATAGAAAGTTACGGTGGCGAAATATATTTAAACGACTGGGACTATATTACAAAATGGGAATATACATTTACTTATGCGTCTGGGGGAAATTACAGGGTAGATATTTACGACGTAGACTTTCAGTTAATATTTTCAAGTCCTACAGTCAGCGGCAATTTAACAATAGACGAAAACGACTTAAACTTGCCGTCTGGCGAAAATTACTTATATGCTTTTGTCGTAGCACAAAACCAAATAAATTTTACAAACGTAAGGTTTCAAGGTACTTACGAAGAGCCTTATGTAGTGTACGACAATTTAATTTTAAATACAGGGAGTTTTTCTACATCTACAGACTTTGTATTTAATTTTGCTAGACAAATGCCAGATATTACGATAGTTAATTTTTTAAGCGGTTTGTTTCGCACGTTCAACCTTACGGCTTTTGTGCAAGACGACGGAAAAATAAAAGTACAGCCGCTAGACGAATACTACAACGACAACCCTACATATAGAGACATAACCGAATACGTAGGAATAGAAAAAAGTAGCGTTAATGCAGCGCTGCCTTATAGAGAAGTAAAATTTGAGTTTGAAGACACTAAAAGTTTTTTAGCAAATAAATATGGGGAAATAAACAACAAACTTTGGAGTTTGAGCCGTTATAATGACAACAAAAACAACCTTAATGGCTCGGTTTATAAAGTTACAGCGCCTTTTGGACATTTTCTATATGAGCGTTTAACCGACGAACAAACACAAAATTTAACAAATATACAATGGGGGTGGTCGGTAGATAAAAGCCAAAATGCTATACTACCCAAACCGCTTTTATTTTACCCTGTAAGACCAGCAGAAAATTCGTCGGACATAGACCAAATTATGGTCGTAACATCTTTTGACAGCAACAACGAGGCAGCTAGCACAACGACTGTTATACCAAGTCATGTGCCTATGAACCATTATGCTAGAACACCAATAGAGGGCAATTATTTTCAATTAAATTTTTTCCAGGAAATTAGCGAATGGACAGGGCAAAATAATTTTACCGAGACATTGTTTAGCGCTTACAGAAAATACATTTTAAGCATTTTTAACCCAAAACAGCGCATAACTACTTTAGAGGTTATGCTACCGCTGGCGGTACTTTTACAAATAGAAATGAAAGACCGTATAATTATCGCTGGAAACAATTATAAAATAAACAAGCTGACTACAAACCTACAGACAGGAAAAAGCCAGCTAGAGCTAATTAACGACTATACCATAGAGACATGATAAATTTAATTCTAGAAATGCTAAGCCAGGCAAACGGCGAGACCGAAAACATACGCATTGCGCAAGGCAAAAACAAATTACCTAAAACCCTAAAAGACGGATATAAACAACTTAAAAAACAAGGGCAATGGCTATTGAAAAAGTAGGCGTCGAGTTTGAGGTAAAAAACAAAGGCGCAGTAAAAGCTATAAAAGAGACTACCGCGGCATTAAATAATTTTAGCGACGAGCTAGATAAAAACCGCGACGGAATGAAAGTGCTAGACCAGCTTACTGGCGGCGCTGTTTCACAATTTCAAGACTATAAGGCTAGCGTAAAAGGCGGTATCGGTGCAATAAAAAGTCTAACAGGCAGCTTTAAAGGCTTAAAGGCGGCTATTATTTCTACTGGTATCGGTGCTATTGTAGTAGCTTTAGGCTTAATTGTAGCGTACTGGGACGACATTAAAGAGCTGGTTTCTGGCGTTAGCAAAGAGCAAGAAGACCTACTAGCTACCCAACAGGCTAGCGTAGCTGAAAGCCAGGCGGCGTTTGACGCAATTAGCGCTACAGAAAATACGCTTAAACTACAAGGTAAAAGCGAGCGCGACATATTGAATATGAAAAAAGCGCAGACAGACGAAAGTATAGCCGCGCTAGAATTACAGCTCGAAACCCAGAAACAAATAAAAACATCACAATTAGAGGCAGCCGAGCGTAACAAACGAATTACCCAGGGGTTTGTTGGTTTAATTAGTATGCCAATTACAGCTATTTTAGCGTTAATAGACGGCGTTTCTTATGGTCTAGCAAAGCTGGGTATTATTGACGCTGGTACAAGTTTGGCAGACGACTTTACAGGTTTCTTTGCTGAAATGCTTTTTGATCCAGAAGAGGTAGCCGAAAGCGCAGACGAGACTATAGCCGAGACAGAAAAACAACTTACGAAACTAAAAAACCAAAGAGACGGCTATATACTAACACAGCAAAAGCAAGACCAGGAAATAGCAGATAAGAAAAAAGCTAAAAAAGAAAAAGAAGAGGCAGAGGCAAAAGCTAAGGCGGACGCTGCAACAAAAAAAGCGGCAGACGACGAAGAGAAACGCCAGCAAGCTATAGACGCTATACAAAATAAATATAGAATAAAACGCGAAGACGAGGCAGCAACGCGCGAAAGCCAAAAACTAGAGCTAGAAAAACAAAGACAGCTAGACGAGCTTACAAGACTAGACGCAACCGAGGCACAAAAGGCAGACATAATAAAATACTACAATGCTAAAATAGCCGACGCTAAAGACAAAGAGGCAGACGAAGACAAAGCGCGCGAAGACTTACTAAAAGAGCAAAGACTAGGCGCTGTAAAAGACACTTTCGGACAAGTCGCCAATATTTTAGGAAAAAACAGCGCAGCTGGTAAAGCGGCAGCTATTGCAGCGGCTACAATTAACACCTACCAAGGGGTTAGCGAAGTCTGGGGCAATAAGTCGGTATTACCAGAGCCGTTTGCTACTATACAAAAAGTAGTTTCTACAGCAACCGTACTGGCGGCTGGTTTAAAAACGGTACAACAAATTAAAAGCGTACCAAAACCCAAAGGCGTAAAGGGTGGCGACAGCGGCGGCGGTAGTGCGCCTAGCGGTGGACGTGCGGCAGCACCAGCATTTAACATTGTCGGCGGCAGCGGTACAAACCAACTGGCAGACACTATAGCCGAGGCGTCAAACAAGCCGTCCAGGTCTTACGTAGTTTCGTCTGACGTTACTACAGCGCAAGAGCTAGAGCGTAAAACTGTAGCAGACGCGAGCATTTAACAAAAAAGGAATTTAACACGTTATATAAATATGAAAATTATAGAGCTAATTATAGACGAGACAGACGAGTACAGCGGCGTAGACGCTATAAGTTTGGTAGAATACCCAGCCATTGAAGAAAACTGGGTAGCGCTAAAAGAAAACAATAAAGAGTACAAGTTTAAGTCTGTAGACGACGACAAACGTATACTTATGGGCGCGCTTTTAGTGCCTAACAAAATGATATATCGTAAAGACGGCGACGAAGAGTATTACATACACTTTACAAAAGAGACCGTAAAAAAGGCTAGCGAGCTATATTTAATGCGAGGCAACGCAAACAACGCGACATACGAGCATATAAAAGAGGTAGACGGCGTTTCCTTAGTCGAAAGCTGGATAGTCGAAGACAAAGAAAAAGACAAAAGTAATTTATACGACCTAGACTTGCCAGTAGGCACGTGGGTAGGTGCTGTAAAAGTCAATAACGAAAAACTTTGGGAAATGGCGAAAGTCGACGGATCAATAAAAGGCTTTAGCATAGAGGGGTTTTTTGCTGAAAAAGCGCAAAGACCTAAAGAGCCAATAGCCGAAGACTTAGCCGCTGAATTGTCGGCAGCTAAAAAGCTACTAAAAATAAAAGAGGCGTTAATTGAAATGTCTCTAAAAAAAAAATTGACCTAGAGACGTATAACGACTACCCCCAGGGTGCTGTAAACAACGCAAAGCGAGCTTTAAAATGGGTAGAAAAAAACGGCTGGGGTAGCTGCGGCGAGGCAACAGGAAAAAAAAGAGCCAACCAAATAGCTAACAAAGAAAAACTAACGCGAGACACTATAGCACGCATGGCAAGTTTTAAAAGACACCAACAGCATAAAGACGTACCCTACAGCGAGGGGTGCGGCGGTTTAATGTGGGACGCCTGGGGTGGTAGTGCTGGTATAAACTGGGCAATTAGCAAACTAAAAGAAATAGACAATGAATAGAAGACGTAAACGTAAAAACCATTACGAGGTAGACAGAGGCAATAACGCGTCGCCTAGAGGCGGTAGCCGCGGCTGTTTATGTAAGGACGAAAAAACGTACAGTAGGGAATGCTGCGACGGCTCGCTATGGGCGCAAGGTATAGGCAATATAACCGCTGTACGTAGCTAAAAATGCAAAAAAAAACAAACTAACGTTATATAATTATGAGTACAGAAAACCGAGTATTTAAAAGACTGTTTAAGGAAAAAACAAGCCTTAAAAAAAATGTAAACCTAGCTGTAAGAGACGACTTAAAAATGTACGCCTTAAACTTAGGCGAGCTAGGAAAAACAGGGCAGAAAACTATTGATATTGCTATTAACGTAAACAACGTTTTAGACCAACTTACAGACGACGTAAGGTTTTACAACGACTACAAAGCTATTACATACGACGACCTAAACAGTAATATAGAGCTTTTAGATGACTTGCTTATTAACGCAGAAAATTTAGCCGAAGAGCTAGGCGTTGAGCCAAAAGAAATTGACGGTTACGTAATGGCTGTAAACGCTGTTATTGACGCTAAGAGAATAGCTGGCGATATGCTACAGCACAACCTTTTATTTGACATTTAAAAATATGAGTACAGAAAAAAGAGTATTTAGTAGAATGTTTGACGGCGACAAACACGCTGCAAGACTAAGAGCAGAAAAACGCAAAGCAGACAACCTAAAAAAAGTAGCTTTAGGCTTAGTAGACGAAATTTCCTACGAGTATAGCTACTTAGAAGACCAAGCGAGTTTATTGTCTTATATAGCTTACGAATGGCACGACCAAAAATTTGAAGAGTACCGTCAAGCATGGGTGGCTTTAAACGACGAGTATACGTATAATGCTAGCACAGTATTACGTTATGACGACGTAAGCGGCGACAGGGAAACGTTAAACGAAATTGCAGAAAAAGCAGCGGAGCTAGGTTTAGAGCCTTACGAGGTTTACGACCAATTCGACGAACATATGCAGTTACTAGACGATATGGAACAAGCAGACGACCAGTATAGTAAAAACGAGGACGAATTTATGAATTGGGGTTAATTATGAATACAAACAAAACAATACTGTCAATTTTAGACAGACTAAAACCAGCTAAAGAGGCAGTAAAGCTGTCCGCTCTTAGCGACATTGAAGAGAATTTAGACCGTTTCGAGTATGCCGAAAGCGACGCCAGCTGGCTAGCTTATGAATGGGGGGATATGATAATGGACGAGTACAACGACTTTAAAATGCGTAACAACCTAGACGACTTTGTAGTAAACGGTAACGTTAGAGACTTAGAAGAGGTGGCAGAAATTATGCGTAACGCATTAAACGACCTAGAGGTAAAAAGCGAAGAGCTGGGAATTGATCCTAGCGACGTATACGCTGACTACGAAGACCTAAAACAAAGAGTAGAAAACGCAGACCAGCTAGAAAAAGACGCCAAGGACAAATACTACGAGGTGCAACAGTACGCTGGTTATGCGAATTTTTGGAATTAAACTTTAAATATAAATTAACAAATATGAAAGCAACAGAAATGTTAAAGCAAATTAAAACTTTGCTAGGCGCTAGAATAGGTTTAGCGCAAATGACACTAGAAGACGGCGAAACAGTTATCGAGGCAGACGTCTTAGAGGCTGGGCAAGCGGTTTTTATTGTTTCTGACGACGAGCGTATACCTTTGCCAGTAGGCGAGTATACAACCGCTGACGGACAAACTATTGTCGTTACCGAAGAGGGTACTATTGCCGAGGTAAAACTCGAAGTCGAAGACCTAGAAGAAGAAGAAGAAGACAAAGAAATGCTCGAAGAAGAGGTCGTCGTTGAAGACGTGCCAGAAGTCGCAGCCGAAGAGGTAGCCGCTATTGTAGAGGCTGTCGTAGAGGTAGTAGCGCCAGTTATCGAAGAGGTAAAAGAGCAAGTCGAAGAGCTTAAAAAGAAGTTTGAAGAGCAAGACAAAAAAGAAGACGAAAAAGAAAAAATGTCTAGCCAAAAACCAGCTCGTAAGCCAATGAAACATAACCCAGAGGCTAAGACAGCAACCCAGGCTAATTTATATAGCCAAAGTGCAAACGCAAATACTACTCAAAACAGAGTATTTAACAAAATTTTTAATAAATAAAAAACGTACATAAATTAAATTAAAATGAGAAAAACACACTTACGTACAATTACTGGTAATGGCTCTGTGGATACCATTACTACAAGCTACGAGGGGCAATACCTAGGACAAATAATTTCCGCGGCGTTGCTCTCTGGCGACACTATCGAAAAAGGCGGTATTACCGTTAAACCAAATGTAAAGTATAAAGAAGTAGTTAAAAAATTAGACACTACTGGAATTGTTACAGACGCTACATGCGACTTTACAGTAACAGCCGACCAGGTTACTTTGAGCGAGCGTATTCTAGAAGTAGAGCCGTTTCAAGTTAATTTACAACTTTGTAAAAAGGACTTTTTGAGCGACTATTTGGCTTTAGAAATGGGCAACAGCGCATACAAAAACTTGCCTACGTCTTTTGCTGACTACATTATGGCACACGTTGCCGCTAAAGTAGCTGAAAACGTAGAGCAGTCTATTTGGGGTGGTCTAGGTGCTAACGACGGCGAATTTACAGGAATTACTGTTGCAGCTCTAGCTGACGCTGACGTAAACGACGTACCAGGCGTAACAGCTACAGAATTTACAGCTGACAATATCATTGACGAGCTAGGTAAAGTAGTAGACGCTATACCAGCTGCGGTTTATGGCAAAGAAGACTTACATTTGTACCTACCTACTGTAGCGTTTCAAAAATACGTGCGCGCTCTAGGCGGTTTCGGTGCGGTTACTGGAAACGGCGGCGGTGCTAATGGGGTAGACAATAGAGGCTCATTGTGGTATGACAACGGCGGACTTACTTTCGAGGGAATTAAAGTATTTAAAGCACCTGGAATGCCAGCAGACCATATTGTAGCGGCTGAAAAGTCAAACCTTTTCTTTGGTACAGCTTTACTAGAGGATATGGGACAAACAAGTGCCAAGGTTTTAGACATGCAAGACCTCGACGGATCAGATAATGTAAGAATTGTCCTACGTTACCAGGCTGGCGTACAGTATGGAGTTTCGCAAGACTTGACACTCTATACTCTAGCATAGTAGAAAAATAAATAATTCATAAAAAGGGTGGGTAAGCCGTATAGTGCCTACCTACCTTTTTTTTTAACTTTTAAAACAATATAAATATGAGCTGTAATTCATTAAGTATCGGACGTAAACTACCTTGTACTAGCTCGGTGGGCGGTATTAAGGCGTTTTACGTTGCTGACTACGGCACACTAGGCGACCTTACAGTTAGCTCGACTACAGGCGAGCTTGAAAGCATAAGCGGCACGCCAGACTTGTTTAAATACGAGGTAGAGGGTAGCAACGGCTTAGAGCAAGCTATCACAGCGTCGGCTGAAAATGGTAGTATTTTTTACGACCAAACATTGACTGTAACGCTTAAAAAACTAGACTTAGCTACACAGCACGAATTAACCGACATGCTAAAAGCTAGAACGCATATTTTTGTCGAAGACTACAACGGAAATTATTTTTTAATGGGTGCGACAAACGGCGTACATAGTAGCGGCGGTAGTATTACAACTGGGCAAGCCTATGGCGACCTTAGCGGTTTTAGTGCATTAACTTTTAACGCGCAAGAAACGCTACCAGCCTACTTTACGGCAGCTACAGTAGTAACGGCTAACGTTAGTAATTCACAAATTGAGCCAGCATAATAGGGGTTTAAAATAGGTATATGCTTTAGGCTAATAAGAGGGCGCAGAAATGCGCTCTTTTTTTTGTGCAAAAAACATAATTACAACGTTATATAAATATGAAAGTTTTAAAGCCGACAACTGAAGAGCAAACGTTTTATTTTATACCGCAAGACTACAATGTTAGTCCAAATATAAAATTTAGAGACGACCAAACAAACGAGGTTACTGTTTACACACCTACAATGGTACAGGAAAACGACTTTATAAAAGTTACTGGGGTATTTAATTTACGAGAGGGGCATTTTTACGACGTTTCTATTGTAAGAGACTTTGACTTATGGAACGACAATAACGACTTTTGGCAACTGTCGCCAGACAACTGGGACGACGACAAGCGCATAGACTATTTAGTTATTGACAAAGTATTTTGTACCGCTCAAAACATAGACCAGTCATTTAACCAAAAGTACAGCGTAAACAAAAACGAGTATACAACAGACAACAGTTTCGACAATGACTATATAGTATTATGAAAAAAACAACTAAAAAGCCGACTAGCAACCCTGGGTTAAAATTCATTAACCTAAACACCTATACGTCGCCAGAAATAATTGAAGACAAAAACCAGTCCTGGGTAAGTTATGGCGCAGACAACAATTATTACGGCTATTTGAATGACTTATTTAACGGCTCGCCTACAAATTCGGCGGCTATAAACGGTATTGCGCAGCTTATTGCTGGTAGAGGCGTAGACGCTACAGACAGCGCCGACAACCCTAGCGGTTATGCTGTAATGAAAAAGCTATTTAAAGAAGACTGTTTGCATAAAGTCGCTATTGACTTAAAGCTATTTGGACAGGCAAGCGTCCAGGTTATTTACAACGAAGAGCGCACGCAGATAGTACAGGTCGAGCATTTTCCTATTGAGACATTAAGACCAGAGCGTTGTAACGAAGACGGCGACATAGAGGCATACTACTATAGTAATGACTGGGCAGACGTAAAAAATAAAGACGAGGTAAAACGTATACCAGCTTTTGGTATGTCTACAGCTGACATAGAAATACTATGTATTAAGCCTTACAAGCCTGGCTTTTATTATTTTTCGCCGCCAGACTACCAGGGTGCATGCCAGTATATAGAAATGGAAACCGAAATTTCAAATTTTCATTTAAACTCTTTACTTAATGGTATGGCGCCGTCTCTTTTAATGAATATGAATAGCGGTATACCAGACGAAGACACCCAGCGCGAAATTGAGCAAAAAATTTACCAGAAATATACTGGGACGTCCAATGCTGGGCGCATAATTCTAGCCTTTAACAACGGCGCAGAAGAGCAAGCGACAGTCGAAACTATACAACTATCGGACGCGCACCAGCAATACCAATTTTTAAGCGAAGAGAGTAGCCAAAAAATTATTATAGGGCATAGAATTACGTCGCCAATGTTACTAGGAATTAAAAATAATACTGGTTTGGGATCAAACGCCGAAGAGCTTGCCAGCGCTAGTATTTTATTTGACAATACAGTAGTAAGACCGTTTCAAGACTTAATTTTAAAAGCCTTTGACACTATACTAGCATTTAACGACGTTAGCTTAAACCTATATATTAAGACACTACAGCCGCTAGAGTTTGTAGACTTAGAAAACGCTCAAACAAGCGAAGAGGTCGAAGAGCAAACAGGACAAAAAAGAGGCTTTAGCAGCGACGTACCAGAGCTTACAGACGAAATAGCCGCGGCAGTTTTAGAGCGACTAGAAACCGTAGGCGAAGACGAAGACCTAGAAAACTGGGACTTAATAGACGCTAGACCAGCAAACGAATACGACGCAGACGTAAGAAACGGTTTAAACCTAGCTAGCGTAGTGCGTAGTACGCCAAGTCAAAAAAGCGACCAAGACACGTTAATTTTAAAAGTACGCTATGCTTATATGGGCAACAACAACCCCCAGCGAGACTTTTGCCAGAAAATGTGGAATGCAAAGAAAATATACCGCGTCGAAGACTTAGACAGCGACAACCCAAACTACAACGGAAACGCGGACGGCGCAAACGCTGGGTTTGGAATTGACGGCGCAGCAAACTATAACATTTTCCTATATAAAGGTGGACCAAATTGTCGCCATTATTTCGAGCGTAGGACGTACCTAAGAAAAAACAACAAAAAAATTACGGTTACAGAGGCTATTAAGAAAATAAACGAGCTTGATCCTAGCTTACGCAAAGAGGCTAGAATTATTAAAAACCCAAAAGAGGTAGCTATGTACCCAGCAAATATGCCAAACAACGGTTATTACAGATAAAATTATGGCAACAGCATTATTTATAAATAGGACAGACCTAGTAAAAAACACTATAATAAACGGAAACGTAGACACCGACCTTTTTTTGCAGTCCGTAAAGCTGGCGCAACAGACGCATATTTTACAGTATTGCGGCTCGGCATTATACGACGACATAAGCAACAAAATTTTAACTAATAACGTAGACGCGGACACGCAAGCCTTACTTAATGACTATTTGCAGCCAATGCTTATACATTTTAGTATGGTAGACTATTTGCCTTTTTGCTCGTACCAAATTAAAAACGGCGGTCTGTTTAAGACTACCAGCGAGACAGGTGCAAACGTAAGCAAAGACGAGGTCGACTATTTAGTGCAAAAGCACCGTAGTAGCGCAGAATTTTATACGCGTCGTTTTATTGACTATATGAGTTTTAACGCAGCGGCTAAATTTCCTAAGTATTACGAAAATAATAACGAGCAAATGCAGCCAGAAAAAAGCGCGGCGTTTACAGGGTGGGTATTATGAGCAAAAAACAGTATAAAATAAAAACTATTAACGTAAAAAAGCTAGTTAGCTACTTACGTAAACAAAACAAAGAGAATGGCAAATACAATAAACTGGGGTAGCATTTACTGTCCTATGCTTACTAACGACAGCTGGGGCGACTTACAAAATTTAAAAAGTATACAAAACGTTGCAGCGCCAGACTGTTTAGTCGACCAGGTAGCTTGCGGTGCGTCTAGCTCGTTTAGCGGCGGACAGCAATTTCCTACCTACTTAAACGTAAACCTAGGTACAGACACAGGCGTAGTAACGCTAGACTTTAACGCATACGGTATACCAGATAAATTTGAGGTTTGGTTTGACGGTAACAAAGTTATAGATACTGGCTACAGAGGCGACACTATATACCAAACGCAACTAGACACCGCCTTAGCCGAGCGAGGTTTGCCTAGCGAGACAATTATTTCGCCGCCAAACGGTACAGCAACTTTTAATAAAACAACTAGTACACAAACGGCACAAATTAGAGTATATGCGCCAATGAGCGGTACAGGCTGGATAACAGAATTAAGCTGTCCAGTATAAAAAAAAATAAAACTTAGATATGAGTACACTAACAGGAAAAAGAATAAGCGAAACCTATAAAGGTTTACTAAAAACATCGGACGAAAGCATTTTGTCGGAAACGCCAAATGCCATAACAGACGGCGACGGCAATAGCTCTGGGGTTTTTTTAGATACTGGCGGAAACTTAAAAGTTAACAATACAGTAGAGTTTGGCAGCTTAAAAGATAACGGCGAAGACATTACTATTGAAAAATTTGTTGACGAGGCAGACGGCATAGAAAACAACGACAACGACACTAGCCTACCTACGAGCGCAGCCGTAAAAAATTACGTGGATCAAACCATTACCGCCGAAGACTTAGACTTTAGCGGTAATACTGGGACAGGCGACGTAGACCTAGACAGCGAAGTTTTTGAAATTACAGGCTCTAACGGAATTACAACAACCGCAGAAAACAACACTTTAGACATAGACGGCAGTACATTACAGACAGCTATAAACACCAATTCTAGCGACATAGCTACAAATGCCGCAGATATTGCAACAAATACCGCGGACATTTCTACCAACGCTGGAAACATAGCTACAAATACAGCCGACATAGCTACAAACGCTAGCGACATTGCAACTAATGCAAGCGCTATTTCTACAAACCAAACTAACATAGCAAATAACACTCTAAGCATTGCTACAAACGCGGCTAACATTTCAACAAACACCGCTAACATAACAACTAACGCGGCTAACATAGCGAGCAACGACACCGACATAAGTAATTTGCAAGCTGACGTCGCTGCAAATACTGGTAATATTGCTACAAACACGTCAAACATTTCTGGTAATACAGCTGACATAGCTACGAATGCTGGTAATATATCTACTAACGCTACCAATATTTCGACTAACGCTACCAATATATCGACCAATACAACAGACATAGCAACCAATGCTGGTAATATTTCGACAAATGCTACAGACATAACTAGTAATACTACAGCAATAGGCACAAATGCAGATGATATAACTGACTTACAAAACGACAAAGTAGATAAAGCTGGCGACACAATGACTGGCAGTTTAGGTATCGGACACGCACCCAGCGTAGAATTAGACGTAAACGGCGACGCAAGGGTGCATAATACTTTAGCTGTTAATTATGACGGCGTTAGTTTTCCTAGAGTTTTCCCACCTTACAACCCAACTGGCGAATTTAATACAGAGCCGACAGGACGAGCTGGGGTAGTAAACAGCCAAGACAGTTTAGAATGGGCGTTTAGCGCAGTATCTATTGGTGGGTTAGGGGCAGACGAATACTCAAACAGAAGTGGTTTGTTACATGGATCAGGAAATGGGTACAGACTTTTGCTTTCCAATGCAACAGAGCAAACAATATTCCTTAATTCGAATGGAAATAGTTTTATTAACCAAAAATTAGCAATAGGACACAAAACACCTACCGAAAAATTAGATGTTCAAGGTAACGTGAAAGCAACTAACGTAAGAACAGAAAAAGTAAGACCGCTACAAGGAGATACTGTGGTTAAAATTAACCAAGCTGTTTTTTTCGATACTGGCAATATCTGTAACGTTGGAAACGACGTTGGAAACACTGACATAGGTGCAACATTACATTTACGAACGGACGCACCTTT